>ERZ1023451.4-NODE-4-length-261991-cov-31.957222_pt1 | contig 261991 bp, 210 predicted proteins | sample MGYA00380524_ERZ1023451 | MGnify/ENA primary metagenome ERZ1023451 (study PRJEB33173, sample SAMEA4830330) | metagenome | study: EMG produced TPA metagenomics assembly of the PRJEB25223 data set...
ATAGAAATATAAAAGGTGGAACGCGGTAAACCCCTCGAGTGAGCAATCCAAATTGGGTAGGAGCACTTGTTTAGCGGAATTCAACGTATAAACGAGACGATTTTTACGCGAAAGTAAAAATATGTAGACAGATGGTTACCACCGACGTACCAGTGTAACTAGTACACATTATGAGTACAACGGAACAGAACATGGCTTACAGAAATATCATCACTAGTTTAGCTCTCCCATTTATGGAGAGCTTTTTTAATTGAAATCATAATTGATTTAGAATAATTTATTACAATATACACTTTACATTTATGGTTTTCCGCTTCAAAATTAAATTAATTAATACTTATAAATATTAAATTATACATATATTGATTCAATAAATTAAAAGGAGACTCGGTCATGTTTCAATTATTAGCAGTATGTCCAATGGGATTAGAAGCAGTTGTAGCTAAAGAAATACAAGAATTAGGTTACGATACACAAGTAGAAAACGGTCGTATCTTTTTTGAAGGTGATGAAAGTGCTATTGTTAGATGTAACTTATGGTTACGTACCGCAGACCGAATAAAAATTGTAATGGGTCGATTCAATGCTACTACTTTCGACGAATTATTTGAGCAAACAAAGTCATTACCATGGGAGACCGTAATTGACAAAGAAGGTAATTTCCCTGTTCAAGGGCGGAGTGTAAAATCAACATTATACAGTGTACCTGACTGCCAAGCAATTATTAAAAAGGCTATAGTAGAACGACTTAAGCATGCTCATCAAGAAAAAGGATGGCTAAGTGAAACAGGCGCCAAATATCCTGTAGAAGTAGCAATATTAAAAGATAATGTATTATTGACCATTGATACTGCTGGTTCTGGACTCAACAAGCGAGGTTATCGCATTGCTCAAGGTGAAGCACCCATTAAAGAAACATTGGCAGCAAGCCTCATTCGTTTAGCAAATTGGAATGGTAACACACCTTTAATTGATCCTTTCTGTGGTTCAGGCACCATCGCTATTGAAGCATGTCTTATTGCACAAAATATTGCTCCTGGTTTTAATAGGGATTTTGTATCTGAACAATGGAATATGATGCCACCTAATATTTATGACAAATTTCGTGATGAAGCTGATCAATTGGCTGACTATGATAAAGACATACAAGTATATGCTTCTGATATTGATCCAGAAATGATTGAAATTGCAAAACGTAATGCAGAAGAAGTTGGTCTCGGAGATATCATACAGTTCAATGTTAAAGATGTGAATACTTTGTCTATTGATACCGACATGCCTGTAGCACTTGTTGGCAATCCACCGTATGGTGAAAGAATTGGAGATCGTGAAGAAGTTGAAGAAATGTATCGTTATATAGGTACACTTTTGAAACAACATCCTCATTTATCGGCCTACATATTAACAAGTAACAAAGAATTTGAATACTTAGTTAATCGAAAAGCGACTAAAAGACGTAAGTTGTTCAACGGGTATATTGAATGTACGTACTATCAGTATTGGGGTAAAAAGCAAAGTAATAAAAATTAAATTTTACATTTTATAATACTTGTGTAATTATAGTAATTATTCAAGTACTATTTATTCGCACTCTTATCTTGACTGTAGTACAGTTAAATAGGAGTGTTTAATTTTATTAAAAAATAAGTCATATACTAAAAATGTATCATATTTTAATTAGAAAGGGGCTTTTAAATATGAAGACTGTTTTGATTGTAGGCGCAAATGGTAGAGTATCTATCGAAGCGACAAAAATTTTCCTAGAGAACTCAAGATTTAATGTTGATTTATTTTTGAGAAATGCGCATCGTATACCTGATTACGCCTCTAATAGAATTAAAGTTTATGAGGGAGACGCTAAAAATATTGAGGATTTAGAAAGTGCTTTAAACAATGTTGATGTTGTTTTTGCAAGTTTATCGGGATCACTTGATAAACAAGCTGAAACTATCGTAAAAGCCATGGATAACAAAAATGTTAAGAGACTGATTTTTGTAGCAGCTCCTGGTATTTATGATGAACTACCAGAACCATTCAATCAATGGAATAAAGAACAATTTGGCGAAAAATTGAATCGCTACCGCAAAGCATCTGATATTATAGAAAATTCAGATTTAGATTACACAATAATACGTCCAGGCTGGCTTACAGATAAAAATGAAAATGTATATGAGATCACAGCAAAGAACGAAACATTTAAAGGTACTGAAGTATCACGTAAAAGTGTAGCATCTTTAGCAGTACAAATTGCCAAAAACCCAGAACTACACTCTAAAGAAAATATTGGTGTGAATAAACCTAATACAGAAGGTAATAAACCTGCTTGGTTCAATTAGTATAAAGTTTGCATCTACATGCATGGGTTTTCAATCAATATTATGATAGAATTTGAAATAGATAAATAAGCTTAAATTTAGGGCAAGTCATCATGGCTGCCTTATTTTTTTGAATTTATTGCTAATTATCATAAAATAAATTGTACAATATTACTTAAATTCAAACAGGGGATTATCTTTCATTCAATTATAAAAACAAGATAGAATTCATTTATTATACTTCTAATATCTTTGATGACAGTCACGATAATCATTTAGCTACAGATACTTTTCATTTAAATTTAATTTACCTTTCAAATAATTTTGAATTCTGATTTTGTTACTTTAATCGAGTAAAAATACTGTGATTTATCACTGAACTAAAGGGGTAATACTTATGGCAATAAATGAACAATTAGATACTTTATATAAATTAAAAAAAGAATTGGAAAAATCTAATAACAGACCTTTAATTAATACCATTAATCAAGTAATAAAAAAAGTTTATTTAAATCAATACACCGCAACATTTGTAGGACATTTCTCAGCTGGAAAATCAACGTTAATTAATTTGTTATTAGAACAAGATATACTACCAAGTTCTCCAGTACCAACAACGAGCAATACAGCTATCGTTTCAGTAGCCAAGGAAGACGAAATCATTGCCAACCTTACACAACAACAATATACAAAATTAAAAACGTACAACGATGTTAAACAAATGAATCGTCAAAATGTCGATGTAGAATCGATAGAAATTAATTTTCCATCAAACAAATTTAATCTAGGGTTTACATTTCAAGATACACCAGGTGTTGACTCTAACGTTGCAACGCATCAGTCGAGTACAGAGCAATTTATGTATACAAGTAACTTGTTGTTTTATACAGTAGACTATAATCATGTCCAATCAGCGTTGAACTTTAAATTTATGAAACGTATTAATGAAGCTGGTATACCAATTATTTTTGTGATTAATCAGATTGATAAACATAATGAAGAAGAAATTACATTTGAAACTTTTAAATCAAGAGTCGAAAAATCAATCAAAGACTGGGATATCAAACTTCAAGATACTTATTACGTTTCAAAGTTTGATCATCCACAGAATGAAATTGACAAACTTTCAAATTTTCTAGTATTTATGGATCAACATCGTGAATCAACAGAAGACTATGTTAATAGAACAATTCAATTCATTACCGACGCACAATACATATACATTCAAAATGAAATGCAATCTATTCTTGACACCCTTCAAATTAATGAAGAACAATTCGAGGAAGCATATATTCAATTTCAACAAAATCAAGAAGTCAGCGCAGAAGCACAATTGCTCAATGACTCTAATCAATTATTTAATTATTTAAAACAGAAGCGTAAAGATATATTAGATAATGCTTATATCATGACGTACGATATGCGTGAATCTATACGGAATTATTTAGAAAGCATGGCAACTGATTTTAAAGTGAATGGATTTTTTAATAAAAAGAAGAAAAAAGAAGAAGAACAAATCAAACGACTTAATGAGGCGACCACTCAATTGCAAGAGAAAGTTAATCAACAAGTACGACAACCACTTCGTGAAGATATGTCATTTTTAACTAGATTCATAAATAAACATGCTGTGAATGAAAAAATACTAAATCAAGATTATGACGTCGTTCCGTCACTTATATCAGAGCTATATCAAACTCAAACGAGCATTAGCAACACATACGTTTTAACATTTTCAGATGAAGTTATAAAAGCTTTGAATAAAAAAATAGAAAATGAGTCAACGCCACTATTTGAAGAAGCTGTCAATCATGTACAAGTTAATGAATTATCAAGTGATGAAAATGAAGATAGGTATGAATATGATAGATACATTGAACTTAACACATTAAAGGATTCGCTTACATCCCACAACTACAAACATTACTATATCCATTTAGACGATTCTTTAGATAAATTAATTGGAAGAACAGAGACTCATTTTGAACTTAAACAAGAAAATTCGACTGCTTATCATCGTAAACATGAGACACAACATCGTAAAGAGTTTGTTACATCTAATCAAGATATTAAGCGTGCATTAGATATCGTTAAAGATGTACCATTATTTGATCGCACTAAACAAGATATCTACGATACCATTCTGAGACTCGATAATCAAATAACAAAAGTAGGTGTTTTTGGTACATTTAGCGCAGGTAAAAGCAGCTTAATCAACGCTCTACTAGGTGATAACTATTTAGTTAGTTCTCCTAATCCAACAACAGCGGCAACGACGGAATTATCATATGGTAAAGAGAGTCAAATCACATTAAAATCTAAAGAGCAATTACTAGAGGAAGTTAATCATGTACTAGAATTTTATGAAATATCGTTTAACACCTTAGACAACTTTATTGAGAGCGATTTAGAGAAGTTAAAATCGAAACTAGAAAAGAACCAACTTGCATTTATTAGTGCAATTGAGAAACATTATGAAATGTACACGTCAATGCTAGAACATTCACTTATACACACAGTATCGCTTGAAGAAATTAAAAAGTGGAGTGCCGAGGATGAGTATGCCACTTTCGTGAAAACTGTACACCTTAAGCTACCTTTAGATTGGCTTAAGGGTAAAATCATTATTGATTCACTGGGTTTACATTCCAATAATCAAAGACACACGAATGAAACTGAACAAATTCTCACTTCTTCTGACCTTATTTTGTATGTAACTTACTTCAATCATTCATTTACAGATAACGACAAAGCCTTTATCGAACATATGAAAGATATGAATCAATTAAATGAAAATCAAGCTTTTAAAATGATAATTAATGCGGTTGACCTAGCTGAAGATAAACAGGATATACAAGCCGTTGAGGATTATGTTGCAGATGCACTGGGGCAAGTTAACTTACACTCTGATATATATAGTGTTTCAAGTCGTCAAAGTTTAAATGGGAATAACATTGGCATAAATGAATTAAGAGAAAGTATACAATACTTTGCAAAGGTTGAATCCAGAACAATTTTAGAGCAGCAAATGACTTATCAATTGCAACAAATGAATAACTCCTTTAAAAACATGATTAAAGATTTTCACGATGACAACGCAAAATTATCAGCTAGACAACATAAATTAAATCATTATAAAAACCAAACCCAATTAAATCAAGAGTTGATTGATACAACTGCACAACGTACTTTTAATGAAGTAGAAGAACAAGTATATCATCTAAATGAACGGTTAAAACTACAACTCTTAGATGAGGTTAAATCAGTGTTTAATAGTCAGATGACACAAAATAACGACTTTAATGAGGAAAAGAAAATTTCAACTAAAATATATTTAGATCAAATTCATCAACGCTTATTCTTAGAGCAATCACTTATTACAGAAAGGATAAAAAAATATTTTAATTCACAACTAGAAGAACAAATCATACCAGTCATGAAAAAGTTAAATCAGATTCATGTTTTTATAAATGCAAAATTTAATGTTGAGCCATCAATCGTTGATACGGCGTTACTTCAAATTGAACTTAATTCAATGTTGCAATCACTACCAAAACAGTTAACTAAACGTAAAATAGTTAATCCAAAGTCGCAAAAGGATATTCAAGCACACATAGCTAATCAAACTCTTGAATTATTGCAAGATGATTTGAACTCATTGCGTCGACAATTAAATGATTATATCCATGAGATGACTCAACTTGCCGAACATCAATTTCAAATGTTGGAGAGTTCCATTCAACAACAAATTGATGAGTTACTTTCATTCACTATCGATGATACATTAATACAACAACTAGAATTGAAAACGACACAATTAGACAATATTTTATAGTAGAAAGAAGGATTAAATATGCCTCAAAGGGTATTGCTCGTTGATGGAATGGCTTTATTATTTAGACATTTTTATGCAACAAGCTTACACAATCAATTTATGTACAATTCTAAAGGAATTCCTACAAATGGTATTCAAGGTTTTGTAAGACACATTTTTAGCGCTATCAAAGAAATCGAACCCACTCACGTAGCAGTTTGTTGGGATATGGGGCAAGAAACATTCAGAAATGAATTGTATGATGGTTATAAACAAAATCGCCCAGCACCTCCTGATGAACTTATTCCTCAATTTGATTATGTTAAAGAAATATCCCATCAGTTTGGTTTTGTAAATGTTGGTAAGCGTAATTATGAAGCTGATGATATTATTGGTAGTTTAGCTGAAACATATTCACAAGAACATGAAGTTTATATCATTACCGGAGACCGAGACTTACTCCAATGCATTAATCATAATGTAGAAGTTTGGCTTATAAAAAAAGGTTTTACAATCTATCAACGTTACACGCTTGATCGTTTCATTGATGAATACGGGCTTAATCCTCAACAATTAATAGATGTTAAAGCTTTTATGGGTGATACAGCAGATGGCTATTCTGGTGTAAAAGGGATAGGTGAAAAAACAGCAATTAAATTGATTCAAAATCATGGAACTGTCGAAAATGTAGTGAACAATTTATCATCACTAACTCCCGCTCAACAGAAAAAAATAACAAATAATTTAAATCATCTGCATTTATCAAAGTCACTCGCAGAAATATATACGAAAGTTCCAATCGAAACAGACAAACTTTTTGAAGAGATGACATATGCTCATACGCTAAATAAGATTTTATCCATTTGTAATGAACATGAACTATACGTTTCAAGTAAATATATTGCAAGTCACCTCTAACCATAAACCAATGAACATTTCATTTAGATATTGTTCATTGGTTTTTTTAATATCAATTAGCATCTCCATCAAAAATATAAATATTTTATTAAAACTTCGTGAATTAATTACACAAAGTTATCTTAAAGTGATATTATTGTTTAGAACAAATAAATTGTTGTTCAAAATGCTATTGTGATAAATGAAGAGCAAACCGAAATCAAACGGTCGGAACATCTGCTCTTTTTTATTGAGCAAATGTATAAGTTATTCATTGTCAAAATTATCAAAATTAAATACGTATAATTTTCAAATCACATCAAACAACAAAGAAAAAACATCAAGAATAGGAGTGGCAATAGCTTTGAATAATCGTGATAAATTACAAAAATTTAGTATCCGAAAATACGCAATTGGAACATTTTCTACTGTGATTGCAACACTTGTATTCATGGGTATCAATCCAAACCATGCAAGTGCCGACGAGTTGAATCAAAATCAAAAGTTAATTAAACAATTAAATCAAACAGATGATGATTCGAATACGCATAATCAAGAAATCAAAAATAACAAGCAAAATTCAGCTGGTCAGACTGAATCATTTCCTTCATCAACTAGTCATAATCAAGCAAATGCAAGATTGTCGGATCAAGTCAAAGACCCTAATGAAACTTCGCAACAATTACCTACAAATGTTTCTGATGATAGTATCAATCAATCGCATAGTGAAACAAATATGAATAACGAACCATTGCAAGTTGATAACAGTACTATGCAAGCACATAGTAAAAAAGTAAGCGATAGCAATGGAAATACTTCTGGAAATGAACATCATAAACTAACAGAAAATGTACTTGCGGAAAGCCGAGAAAGTAAAAATGACAAAGAAAAAGAGAATCTACAAGAGAAAGATAAACCACAGCAAGTACAGCCACCATTAGATAAAAATGCATTACAAGCTTTTTTTGACGCATCATATCACAATTACAGAATGATTGATAGAGATCGTGCGGATACAACAGAATATCAAAAAGTCAAATCTGCTTTTGATTACGTCAATGACTTACTAGGTAATAATCAAAATATTCCTTCAGAACAGCTTGTTTCGGCATATCAACAATTAGAGAAAGCATTAGAACTTGCACGTACGTTACCACAACGATCTACTACAGAAAAACGTGGTAGAAGAAGTACGAGAAGTGTTGTTGAGGAACGATCTGCAGGTCAAGATAGAGGTCGTTCTGCTTATTTGGAAGCTAAAACCAAGTATTACGTAAACCAAAATGATGATGGTTCAAGTTATCCTACTGGAACCTTTCTACATGCATCTAACAGAAGATGGCCCTATAATTTACCTGGTTCTAGAAATATTTTACACGCTTCAGATGTCAGAGGGAATGCATATATTACAACCAAACGTGTAAAAGATGGTTATCAATGGGATGTGCTATTTAATAATGCGCATAGAAACCACGACTATATGATTTATTGGTTTGGTATCCCACGTGATCAAAATCCAACTGGACCAGTAACATTAACAGTAATTAATCGCGATGGCACAAGTACTTCGAGTGGTGGCGTTGGATTTGGTTCAGGCCAACCTTTACCAACATTTTGGCAAACTGCTGGTGCAATTAAACCAGGCGTTGCTACCGATTTCAAACACGGATCTGCAAACGGTTATCCTTTTTACGATGGCGTCAATAATTTCTATGATTTTGCTAGAGGTGGAGGATATTATTTTGACCGTGAAGGGGCCTCCTCAACAGCCGTGTATTACGGAGATCAAAACTTTGAAATGCTTAACGGTCAAAAGCTTGACCAAATTCAAGGATTAGACACAATATATAGTTTTATAGGAAGAGGAGATGCTAGTTATCGTATTTCTTTTAAAACAGAAGGTCTTCCAACAACTAGATTATATTATGCTGCAGGTGCACGTTCAGGAGAATATAGACAATCAACTAACTATAATCAGCTCTATGTCGAGCCGTTAAGAGAATATCAAGACCGTGTTGCAAATTTCATTAAAGTAAAAGATCGTACATTACATTTAGGCCGTACGAATTACACATATGATCCCGAATTAGGTAAAGATGCAAACCGAGCTATTTTGGATAGTGACGGCGATCATAATATCATTGACTATGCAGATGACCCATTAAGTTATGTTAAAAATATTAGTGATATTGTTATGGGCTTTATGCCTCCAGATGCTCCATATGATCAATCTCGTGTGTTTGGTGTGAATACTTTATATCCCAATCAAATTGAGGAATTATTCTCAAAACATAATTTAGAGGAAGCAGCACGAACAGGGAATCCAATAAGATTAATGATAGGATTCAATGCATACGATAGAAAAGGGAATCCGGAAACACTCGTCCCAGTAAAACTCTATGTAAAACCTGCTTTAAAACAAACACTTACGTATTGGCATAATGATGAAGGGAAAAGCATGGATACGTATACAGAGTCTAAGAATGCAGGCCACCCAGTTTATCAAGTAATGGCTGGTAATATCCATAATAATTCACCACAACAACAAGATATACGTATTCGTATTACTAGTAATGAACCAATCAAAGATAACGATTGGGCTATAACAAACTATCCTAGCACATTACGGTTGGAAGATGCAGTTCAACGTACGAATAATACAAATGAACGTAACTTTGCATTAGTAGGTACATTATTACCAGGTGACTATTATATAACAGTCCGTTTAGGTGATAGAGAAGATGTATTTGAAGTTCGTGCTAAACCATCACCACCTAGGATTACGACAACAGCTATTGAATTAAAAGGTAAAGCTGGACAAAAACCTAACATAGTAGTTTCAGGTTTACCACCTGTATCTAATGCTAAAGTATTATTAGTCACAGGTGGACAAAATGGTGAAACTGATGCATTCTCTGACCCATATTCTAAACCGGTGGGGTATACAGTCATTGCTAGCACAAATACCAATAGACAAGATACTGTGACGTTTCAAGCTAGTGATTATCTGCAAACTTTGCCACGAAGTGGAGAAATAAAAGCTATTACGTATATCAATGATGAAGTACAATCAAACTTTAGTAATAGTATTACTTTAATTACTGATGACGCGCCCCCTACAATTGGTGATCCAGTCGGTTTAAAATCTAAATACTATAGAGACGATACAGTCAGTTTTACTGTTCCTGTAAGCGATAACCAAGGAGGATCTGGTGTAAAGCAAGTAACGGTTGAAGGATTGCCAAGTAGTTGGACACAATCATTCGAAAAAAGCTCAAATGGTCAAACTGGGACTCTAAGAATATCAGGAACAATTAGCCATTCACAAGCTTTTAATAGTTCTATAACTTTAAGATTATCCGCTTCGGATAATGATAATAACGTAACAACTGGCAATCAAATCAAAACCATTAACATTAATGTAGGAACACTTGCAACAGATTTTCCACCTGTACCATTATCAAATGGAAATAGGGTTGTTGTAGTCAACCCTTCAAATATTAGTAGAGATGAAAATGCCATCGCCAAAGATAGACTTGCTACGCAAAATACAGGTAGAAATAATGTATTAGCTATAAGCAATACTTTTATTCCTCAGAATAATGGCAGTTTTTTAGTCAATTATAAAGATGGTTCGCAAGCTACTATGAACGAAGGAAACATTTTCACTTATGAACCTATTCGTAAAAATCAATATTCTGAAGCTAGCGTTAATGATAATAAAATAGCAACATTATATGTACCAAAAGGAAGTCGTTACACGATTAATCGTGATTTAAGAACTTATTTTGCATTAAGTAATGGACAAGATATTCCCAACACTACTTTTACTTTGATGGCAGCTAACGACACATTACCTACACCTGAGCAAATAGCACAATTCGGGGATGAAACTCATGACTATAGAATAATGGCATTCAATGCTTACAACAAAGGATCTGAAAATTTAACATTACGAATTAAAGCTATAGATATTGTTGCACCAACGGGCAATGCTAAAGTATATCGAGTGAATCCAATAACACTTACTAATGATGAAATTGAAGCTGTTAAACAAGCATTTGTAAACGCCAACCCTAAATTAAGATTACAAACTAGTAATATAGATGTTAATAATCCGACAAACAATAACGGGGTAAGTACAGTTACTGTTACAGTTCATAAAGACCAATATACAAAATCCTTTGTTTCAAACGAAAGAGATTTAAATTTCTTAAGATGGACTAACATTAGAGACAACTACACAGTAGGTTGGTCAAATTCTAAAATTGAAGGTAGAACCACTGACGAAGGATTATCATGGTCACCAGATCACAAATCAATTATTTACCGATATGATGCCACTAAAGGTACTGGTATTAATTTAAATCAAGCACTTAAACTTTTTAATGCTACAACTAATGTACCTGGGTTAAGAAACAACATTTCAGGTAACGATAAATTACAAGCTGAAGCAGGAGGAGCAGCATATTATAATATCAGCGGTTTTTCCAAAACAACGAATAGAGACGGTCAACAATCCTACACGAAAAATGGTCAATTGATACAAGTATTAGATTTAGTTGAATCTGGATCAGGTAACGGAGGAACAACTGTAAGTCATTCGAATCGAGTTTACACAGAACGTAACGCTCAAGTAGTAAATGGTACTATACCAGCTGCCAACCAAGCAGCAGAATTTGCAATTGAAAAAGTTATAAAATCAAATGATGTATCAAACGGTATCATGGGTGTCATTTATAAAGCACAATTATTCCTTACTCCATACCAACCAAAAACCTATATAGAGCGTACTGGTAGTTCAATTAATACAACTAACAATGTTTACGATGTATATTTTGTTCCTAGCGATCATGTTGACCCAACAATTCAATTAGGTGATTATTCTCACAATGAAATATTCAGTGGCGAAACTTTTAGAAATACGATGACAATAGAGGATAACTTTGGCGTACAATCTACCTCAGTTCCAAATGACAGTGCTATAAATGTAACGACAAATAACACATTCACACAATTAACTGGAACTGCACCGAACGTTAATAGTCAAACAACTAAAACAGTCAAAATTATTGCCACTGATAAAAGTAACAATCAAGCTCATGCACAATTCAATGTAGTTATAAAGCCATTGAAGGATAAATATACTGTGACAACTAGTGCTACAAATGCGAATCCAATTCGTTTAAATAATATTCAAAATGGAGCTACATTATCATCAAGTGAAAGACAAGCGGTACTTAACTCTATAATAATAACTAAATCAGCACCTACAAGAGCGTATGCTTCCGATAGTGTTAATGAGATACGCACTAAAGAAGTTAGTCGTGTTATCAGACCAAGAAATGACGCAACAGTTATAGTTACAGTCACATATTCTGATGGCACAACAAATCAAATTTCAGTTCCAGTTAAACATGTACTACCAGAAGTCCTATCTGAAATGAGATTTACTGTTAAAGGACAAAATTTCCCAGAAGGTAAAGGAGCAAACCCTAAAGATTTCTTTAAATTACGTGACGGAAGTCCATTAAATGCACGTGTAAATTGGGTTAACAATGGAGCACCTAATATTAATAGTAATCAAATAGGTGTTTCACAACCTTTAAATGCAGAAATTTGGTTTGATGGCGAGACTTTACCTATTCATAAGAGTACAAGTTATAAAGTCGTTCAATCTTCACCTAAACGTATTTTTGAGACAACAATTAATGGAAAATTTGTAGACCAATCTGATAGTCCTGGCTTTGCAGGCTCTTATATCAAAGGTGTTGATAACTCATGGCCAGGTGGAATGAACTTTGATTGGGCACAAGGATCGAGTGCACCAAATTCCAGTAGTGCTGGCTCATTCGTACGAAAAGCAGTTGCAATATATTCGAATGGCCAAAGAGAAGAAGTCAAAATTTTATTTAAAGTTAAACCTAATAAACCTGTTATTGATCAAAATAGTTTAATAGCAAAAGGTGGATTATCAGGTCAACAAGTTATTGTAAGAAACGTGCCTAATGATTCAACGATTACTTTATATAAATCAAATGGTACAGCGATACCAAATACGACTACACAAATTTCAAATGGTGTTGCAACAGTAACTATAGCAGGTGAGTTGCCAACTGGAAGTATCACTGCACAATCGAGTGTCACAACAAATCAGTTAAATTATAATAAAGTAATAAATCAAACTGTCACTGAAGTGACAGAAGACATAACAGTCACTTCTGATAAAAGTGATCAAGCTAATGTCACTGTTGCAATGCAGGTTAAAAATGGTGGAATCAAGTTTATAAAGGGAACTAATTTTAATTTTAATGATTATAGTCAATTTATTAGTAACATACCTGCAAATTCAAGATCTAATTGGACTGAAAATCCAGATACTTGGAAAGGCACAATAGGTCAAACAACTAAAACTGTAAATGTTACATTATCTAACAATCAAGGTACACGAACTATAGATGTACCAATAATAATTTATCCTACTGTTATAGCTATTGATCCTATAAAAGATATCAAAGGTCGTAATTTAGTACGTGGAACAGATGTTTATAATTATATTACTTTTGAAGGAAATAATCGCTATGGTGGTACAGCTACTTGGAAAGATAATCGTCAACCAGATAAAAATTCAGCTGGTATACAAAACCTAACTGCTGTTGTTAACTATCCTGGAATAACAACTTCAATAGAGATACCTGTGAAAGTTTGGGTGTATAATTTCAACTTCCCTCAACCGGTATATAAAATTGAAATAGGACAAACTTTCCCAGGTGGTACTTGGATTGGTAATTATCATCACCTTGAAAATGGTGATGGTTTAAGCACTAGTGGATTAAGTTACTATTGGAATCAAGCTAGTACAGGTTCCAACAATACTCAATGGCAATCCTTAGCGTATACTCGTAATACTTTTGTAAAAACTGGTAGATATGATATTTTATTGAATAATCATGATTGGGTAAGTTCAGAAACAGCCAAATTTATCGTTACTAACGCACAACCAAACAAACCTGGAATTTCACAATTGAAAAATGGAAATATTATTATCACACCAGGATCACCTAGAAAAGTAAACATCAGTGGCACTTCAGATTATGTAGATGCTATTGCTGATAAAATTGTCATCAATAAAAATGGTCGTAAATTAACAACATTTATTAAAAATAACAACGGGCATTGGGAAGTACAACAAGGAGAACCAGATGTAAGAGGAATAGGTGCGTCAAATGACGGTAGTCAAATTACTTTAAGTAGTATTTCCGTAGCTATGGGAGATACCATAGATGCTATTGCATCAACAGGTTCAGGTGAGACAGTAAGTCCAACTGCTCATTCAGACCAATTCATTGTAAAGGCCCCGCAGCCTGAACAAGTGTCAATAAACAAATATGATAACGGTACAATGGACATACTTCCCGACAACACGCGTAATACAATTAATCCAACTGAGAGAGTGGAAATCAGTTACACTGAAAAATCACATCAAAGCAACGAAATATCGAAGTCATTTACTATAACAAAAAACAGTAATGGCAAATGGTCAATAAACAATAAACCGGACTATGTAGAATTTAACTCAGATAATGGTAAAGTAGTATTCTCAGCAAACACTATTAAACCAAATTCCCAAGTAACTATTACATCTAAAGCTGGAACGGGTAATGTCGAAAATACAAATCCTCTGGTGATTTCAGCACCAGCTGAACACGTAATAACGATTAACCCAATTATTAAAGAACAAGGCCAAAACGTTTCTAATGATGATGTGAATAATGCAGTCAATGTAGCAAATAAGCGACAAGCATCTATTAAAAGAGGTACATCTTTACCTACAAACATTGCTGGGGGAAGTACTACTGAAATTCCTGTAACTATTTTCTATAACGATAATAGTAGTGAACAAATTACTGAAATAATCAAGACAAAGGTAAACAAAACCGAATTAATTAATGCTCGACATCATCTTGATGAAACAATTAGTAAAGAAAACAAAACGCCGTCAAGTATTAGAGATTTTGATCAAGCTATGGAACGTGCTCAGGCACAAATTAATACTGCTAAAAACGAAGCAGATCAAGTGATTAATACAGAGTTTGCTACACCTCAGCAAGTAAACAATGCATTATCAAAAGTGAAAGCTGCACAAACCAAAATTGATGAAGCTAAATCTTTGCTTCAAAATCGAGCTGATAACAATCAATTGATTACAGCTAAAAACCAATTACAAAATGCTTTACAACATGCGGTTTCAACTGAGGGAATGACCCAATCTAGTGCTCAAAACTATACTTTAAAACGTCAAAATGCAGAACAAGCAATCGAAAACGCTAATCGCGTGATTAATAATGGGGATGCAAGTACTCAAGATATTGCAAATGCAAAAATCAGAGTAGAACAAGCAGAAAGGGAATACAATGAAGCTAAAAGTAATTTAAGAGCAGATAAATCACAATTACAAACAGCATATGACACACTTAATAGAAATATTGAGACAAACGATAAAAAACCAGCATCTGTAGATAAATATAATCAGTCCTTAGATAGAATTAGAAATGAGTTAAATAATGCTAAAAATGCAGCTATTCTTGCACTTAGGGATAGTAATCCATCAGTAGCAACAGTTAGAGAAGCTTTAAGAAAAATAAATGAGGTTCAACCGAAAGTTGATCAAGCTATTGGTTTGCTAGAACAAAAAGCTAATAATAGTCAATTAGTGATAGCACGAGATCAATTACAAAGTGCAATTAATCCAGAAAGTTCAACAACTGGAATGACAAAAGAAAGTGCTAGAAATTATGTTACAAAATTAGAAGTAGCTAAACAAACTTTACAAGATGCTAATGGTGTAATTAACGACGGTAATGCATCTGTACAACAAATAAGTGATGAAATAACTAAGGTTAATCAAGCTAAAAACAACTTAAATCAAGCTAAATCACAGTTAACTGCTGATGTGACACAATTGCAAGATGCTGTGAGACAATTAGATCGTCGTGGTGATACACAAAATAAAAAACCAAATAGCGTTAATAATTATCAACGTGCACTACAAGCGATTGAAAATAATATCCAACGCTCAAAAAACAATGCTAATGCAATAATTCAAAAGCCTATAAGATCTGTAAATGAAGTAAAACAAACCTTACAAGAAGTACAACAACTAAATAATCAACTTACTTCGGCAATCGATCAATTACAATCACTAGCAAATAATAGTGGTCTAAAAGCAGCTAAAAATAAATTAGAATCCAAAATAAATGAAAATATTTTGACTGATGGCATGACAACACAATCTATCCAATCATTCAATAACGCTAAAAATGCAGCTAGAACTGAAATACAAACTGCTAATGGCATCATTAATGATGGTAATGCTAGCGATCAGGATATTTCAACTGAGATAAATAAGCTCCAACAAAAATATAATTCACTGGTTCAGTCGATAAACGGATTAACTGTTAATAAACAACCTCTAGAAGATGCTAGAAATGCACTACAACAAAGTATAGATACTCAAACAGAATTAACTGGTAAAACTGCAGAATCTGTCAATGCATATCGCCAAAAATTGCAAGAAGCTAAAGATACATTAAATAGAATTAATCAAGTTTTATCAGGAAACCCGACAGTTCAAGAAATTAAATCATATAAAGCTACTGCAGAAAATATTCAATCACAATTAAATCAGGCACGTAATCAATTAATAGTAGATAAAGCACCACTTGAGAATGCTAAATCTCAACTACTACAAAGTGTGAATCAACAAACTGATACTGAAGGTATGACTCAAATATCAAAAGATAACTTTAATCAAAAATTACAAGAAGCTAGAAATGAACTTCAAACTATTGAACGTACACTAAATGGAAACCCAACAGTACAACAAATTAATGAGAGTTCATCACATGCCATTTCAGTTAAAGACGCACTAAATGAAGCAAGAAAGAACCTTAAACCTGATTCACAACCTTTAGAAACAGCTAAAAATGAGTTGAATGAAAATATTAATCAAAATACTGATACTGAAGGTATGACTACACAATCTATTGCTAACTTTAATGAAAAGTTAAATCAAGCGAAAGAAAAACTTAAAGAAGTAGAACGTATTTTAAATAATTCTCCAAGCGTAACAACGATACGTGATCAAATTCAGCAGGTCAATAATGCTAAAAATGCCTTAGTTAAAGCAAGAAATGATTTAGTAGTTAATACACAACCTTTAACTGAAATCAAAAATTTATTACAACATGATATTGATACTCAAACAAATACAAATGGTATGACTGAGTCTTCAGTGAATGAATTTAATAAGAAGTTAAATGCAGCTAAAGAACAAATTAAACAAATCGAACATGTTATATCTAATCATCCTACGGTTTCTCAAGTAAATGATACAAAAGCTCAAACCGAACGCATTAAATCTCAATTGGATAGTGCACGAAGTAGTTTAACTGTTGATAGGCAACCTTTAATCAATGCAAAAAATGAATTACAAAATAGTATTGATCGTAATCCTGATTTACAAGGAATGACTGAGCAATCTAAAAATATCTTTACTCAAAAATTAGAACAAGCTAGAAACGAAATCCAAAAGGTTAATGGAGTACTTAACGGCAACCCAAATGTCAATGACATTAATACTAATAAAGAACATGCATTAGAAATTAAAGAAGAGTTGGATCAAGCCATTTCTAACTTAACACCAGATAAACAACCATTAGTAAATGCCAAAAATCAACTAGAACAAAGTGTAAATGCAGATACAAATACCACTGGTATGACCGAATCATCTGTTAGAAATTATAACGATAAATTAAATATTGCTAGAACTAAATTAAATGATTTAAATGAAGTATTAAAACAATCATTAACTGTAACTCAAATTAATGAACAGATACAAAATGCTAATAATACAAAAGATGAACTAAATCGAGCACGTCAAAATTTAACTGTAGACAAACAACCATTGATTAATGCAAAAACTGCTTTGCAACAAAGTCTAAATAATCAACCAAGTACAACTGGTATGACTGAAGCAACAATTCAAAATTATAATGCTAAACGTCAAAAAGCTGAGCAAGCTATTCAAAAGGCAAATAAAGTAATTGAAAACGCTCAACCTAGTGTACAACAAGTGTCTGATGAGAAATCTAAGGTAGAGCAAGCACTCAATGAATTGAACAACGCCAAATCAGCGCTTAGAGCTGATAAACAAGAATTACAGCATGCATATGACCAGTTGATTCAACCAACGAATTTAAATAATAAGAAACCAGCTACTATCACTGCTTACAATCAAAGATATCAACAATTTAGTAATGAATTGAACAATACTAAAACAAATGCTGACCGAATTTTAAAAGAGCAAAACCCAAGTGTAGCTAACGTCAACAATGCACTAAATAAAGTAAGAGAAGTACAACAAAAATTAAACGAAGCCAGAGCACTTTTAGAAAATAAAGAAAACAACGACGAACTAGTTCGAGCAAAAGAGCAACTTCAACAAGCGGTTGATCAAGTTCCTTCAACAGAAGGAATGACGCGACAAACTAAAGATGATTACAATTCAAAACAACAAGCTGCTCAACAAGAAATAACAAAAGCACAACAAGTTATCGATAATGGCGATGCGACTACACAACAAATTTCTAACGCCAAAACAAATGTTGAACGCGCTTTAGAAGCATTAAATAATGCAAAAACTGGTTTAAGAGCAGACAAAGAGGAACTTCAAAATGCATATAATCAATTAACTCAAAATATTGATACGAGCGGTAAAACGCCATCAAGTATTAAGAAATACAATGAAGCTAAGTCTCGTATTCAATCTCAAATTGATTCAGCTAAAAATGAAGCAAACAGTGTTTTAACAAATGACAATCCTCAAGTATCACAAGTGACTGCTGCGTTAAACAAAATAAAATCCGTTCAACCTGAACTAGATAAAGCAATCGCATTATTACAGAATAAAGAAAACAATGATGCATTAGTTCAAGCAAAACAACAACTTGAACAAATTGCTAATGAAGCAGATCCAACACAAGGCATGACAACAGATACTGCTAATAGCTATAAATCCAAAAAACGTGAAGCTGAAGATGAAATACAAAAGGCTCAACAAATCATTAACAATGGCGATGCCACTGAACAACAAATTAGTAACGAAACAAATAGAGTAAATCAAGCGATTAATGCATTAAATAAAGCTAAAAACGATTTACGTGCTGATAAGTCTCAATTAGAACACGCTTATAACCAACTAATACAAAATGTTGATACAAATGATAAAAAACCTGCAAGTATTCAACAATACCAAGCTGCTCGACAAGCCATTGAGAAACAATACAATAAAGCTAAATCAGAAGCACATCAAATTCTTGAAAATGGTAACCCTTCAGTTAATGAAGTAGCACAAGCATTACAAAAAGTTGAAGCCGTACAACCTGAATTGGATAAAGCGATAGCAATGCTTCAAGATAAAGAAGATAATAGTGCACTTGTCACAGCAAAAAATCAACTGCAACAAGCAGTTAATGATCAACCATTAACAACAGGTATGACTCAAGCTTCTATTAATAACTATGAAGCTAAGAGAAATGAGGCTCAAAGTGCTATCAGAAATGCAGAATCTGTCATCAACAATGGCGATGCATCAGCAAAACAAATTTCAGACGAGAAATCTAAAGTTGAACAAGCACTAGCATATTTGAATGAGGCTAAACAACAATTGACTGCAGACACGAGTCAATTACAAACAGCTGTTCAACAATTAAACCGAAGAGGCGATATAAATAATAAAAAGCCAAGAAGTATCAGTGCATATAATAAAGCAATTCAATCATTAGAAACACAAATTACGTCTGCTAAAGATAATGCCAACGCTGTGATACAAAAACCTATACGTACTGTTCAAGAAGTAAATAATGCATTACAACAAGTGAATCAGTTGAATCAACAATTAACTGAAGCAATTAGTCAACTTCAGCCACTATCAAATAATGATGCATTAAAAGCTGCAAGATTAGAGTTAGAAAATAAAATAAATCAAACAGTACAAACTGACGGTATGACGCAACAATCTGTAGACGCTTATCAAAACGCTAAACGTGAAGCCCAAAATGAATCTAACACTGCTTTAGCATTAATTAATAATGGTGATGCCACTGAACAACAAATTACAAATGAAACAGACCGAGTTAATCAGCAAACTACAAACTTAACTCAAGCAATCAATGGGTTAACAGTTAATAAAGAACCATTAGAAAGCGCAAAAACAGCGTTACAAAATAACATCGACCAAGTACCTAGTACAGATGGTATGACTCAGCAATCAGTTGCTAATTATAATCAAAAACTACAAATAGCTAAAAACGAAATTAACACAATTAATAACGTTTTAGCGAATAATCCTGATGTTAATGCAATTAGAACAAATAAAGCAGAAGCGGAACGAATCAGTAACGATTTAACACAAGCTAAGAATAACTTACAAGTTGATACTCAACCTTTAGAAAAAATAAAAAGACAACTACAAGATGAAATTGATCAAGGTACTAACACAGATGGAATGACTCAAGATTCAGTGGATAACTATAATGATAGCCTAAGTGCAGCAATTATAGAAAAAGGCAAAGTAAATAAATTACTTAAACGTAATCCGACAGTAGCACAAGTTAAAGAGAGCGTTGCTAATGCACAACAAGTTATACAAGATTTACAAAATGCTCGTAATTCACTTGTTCCAGACAAAACTCAACTTCAAGAAGCTAAAAATAGATTAGAAAATAGTATTAACCAACAAACAGATACTGACGGCATGACACAAGATTCGCTTAACGCTTATAATGATAAATTAACTAAAGCTAGACAAAATCTTGAAAAAATCACTCAAGTTTTAAACGGCCAACCTACTGTAGCTGAAATAAGACAGAACACTAGCGAAGCTAATAGTCATACACAAGCGTTAGACACTGCTCGTTCTCAACTTACATTAAATAGAGAGCCATATATCAATCATATAAATAATGAAAGTCATTTAAATAACGCGCAAAAAGATAATTTTAAAGCTCAAGTAAACTCAGCACCTAATCATAATGCTTTAGAAACGATTAAAAACAAGGCAGATACTTTAAATCAATCTATGACAGCATTAAGTGAAAGTATTGCAGATTACGAAAATCAAAAACAACAAGAAAATTATTTAGATGCATCTAACAATAAACGTCAAGACTATGACAATGCAGTCAATGCGGCTAAAGGAATTCTCAACCAAACTCAAAGTCCGACTATGAGTGTTGATGTGATTAATCAAAAAGCTGAAGAAGTAAAACGTACTAAAGATGCTCTTGACGGAAATCACAGATTAGAAGAAGCTAAACAACTAGCAATGGCTCATTTAAATACCTTAAATGATTTAAACGATGCTCAGCGACAAGCTTTAACTGATACTATAAATCACTCTCCAAACATCAATTCAGTGAATCAAGCTAAAGATAAAGCTAATACTGTTAACACAGCAATGACTCAACTTAAACAAACTATTGCTAACTATGACAATGAATTGCATGACGGCAATTACATTAACTCAGATAAAGACAAACAAGATGCATACAATAACGCTGTTACCAATGCTAAACAACTGATTAGTCAATCTGATGCTAATCAAGCTCAACTTGATCCAGCTGAAATTAATAAAGTTACACAAAGAGTCAATACGACTAAAAATGATTTAAATGGTAATGACAAATTAGTTGAAGCTAAAAGGGATGCTAATACAACCATCGATGGTTTAACTTATCTAAATGAAGCTCAACGTAACAAAGCTAAAGAAAATGTAGACAAAGCTTCTACAAAAACAAATATTGCGAGTCAGTTACAAGACTACAATCAGTTGAATACTGCTATGCAAGCATTACGTAACAGTGTGAACGACGTTAACAACGTCAAAACGGGCCGCAATTATATAAATGAAGATAATGGTCTAAAAGAAGCTTACAATCAAGCCGTTACTCATGCTCAAACATTGATAAATGCACAATCTAACCCTGAAATGAGCCGTGACGAAGTAAATCAAAAAACACAAGCAGTAAATACTGCCCACCAGAATTTACATGGACAACAAAAGTTAGAACAAGCACAAACTAGTGCTAATACAGAAATCGGTAACTTACCAAACTTAACTAATGATCAAAAAGCTAAAGAAAAGGAACTGGTAAATAGTAAACAAACTCGTACGGAAGTACAAGAACAACTTAACCAAGCTAAGTCACTAGATAGTTCTATGGGCACGTTAAAATCATTAGTTGCTAAACAACCTACAGTACAAAAAACAAGTGCTTATATTAACGAAGATCAACCTGAACAAACTGCTTATAATGATGCCATTACAATGGGACAAACTATAATTAATAAAACAGCTGATCCAGTACTTGATAAAACTTTAGTTGATAACGCAATTAGTAACATTTCAACTAAAGAGAATGCACTACATGGTGAACAAAAATTAACAACCGCTAAAACGGAAGCAATTAATGCACTTAATACATTAGCTGATTTAAACACACCTCAGAAAGAGGCTATTAAAACAGCTATTAACACTGCTCATACAAGAACTGATGTAACTGCAGAGCAAAGTAAAGCTAATCAAATAAATAGTGCAATGCACACGTTGAGACAAAACATTTCTGACAACGAATCAGTAACAAACGAAAGTAAGTATATTAACGCTGAACCCGAAAAACAACATACGTTTACTGAGGCTCTAAATAATGCTAAAGAAATAGTTAATGAACAACAAGCCACTCTTGATGCCAATTCAATTAACCAAAAAGCACAAGCGATTCTCACTACTAAGAATGCTTTAGACGGTGAAGATCAATTACGTCGTGCTAAAGAAAATGCCAATCAAGAAATCAATACGTTAAATCAATTGACTGATGCACAAAGAAACAGTGAAAAAGGTTTAGTCAATAGTTCTCAAACTAGAACAGAAGTTGCTTCTCAATTAGCAAAAGTTAAAGAACTAAATAAGGTGATGGAGCAACTGAACAATCTCATCAACGGTAAAAACCAAATGATAAATAGCAGTAAATTTATCAATGAAGATGCGAATCAACAACAAGCATATACGAATGCGATTGCTACTGCTGAAGCACTTAAGAACAATTCTCAAAATCCTGAATTAGATAAAGCTAACATTGAACAAGCAATTAATAATATTAACTCTGCAATTAACAATCTAAACGGTGAAGCCAAACTGACTAAAGCTAAAGAAGATGCTGTTGCTTCAATAAATAACCTAAGCGGATTAACTAATGAGCAAAAAGCTAAAGAAAATCAAGCTGTTAATGATGCAGAAACAAGAGATCAAGTTGCTAACGTTTTACGTGATTCAAAGGCATTAGATCAATCTATGCAAACATTACGTGACTTAGTTAACAATCAAAATGCAATCCATTCAACAAGTAATTATTTTAACGAGGATTCAACTCAAAAGAATACTTATGATAATGCAATTGATAATGGCTCGACATATATAACTGGTCAACACAATCCAGAATTAAATAAATCTACTATTGATCAAACGATTAGCCAAATTAACACAGCTAAAAATGATTTACATGGTGCAGAAAAGTTACAAAGAGATAAGGGCACTGCTAACCAAGAAATTGGACAATTAGCATATTTAAATAATCCACAAAGATCTGGTGAAGAAGCATTAGTTAACGGTTCAAATACACGTTCTGAAGTAGAAGAGCATCTTAATGAAGCTAAATCATTAAATAATGCTATGAAGCAATTAAGAGATAAAGTAGCTGAAAAGACTAATGTCAAACAAAGTAGCGATTACATTAATGATTCAACTGAACATCAACGTGGGTATGATCAAGCACTTCAAGAAACAGAAAATATTATTAATGAAATCGGTAATCCAACATTAAATAAATCGGAAATTGAACAAAAGTTACAACAATTGACTGACGCTCAAAATGCGTTACAAGGTTCACATCTATTAGAAGAAGCTAAAAATAATGCGATTACTGAAATCAATAAACTTACAGCATTAAATGGTGCACAACGTCAAAAAGCAATTGAAAATGTTCAAGCACAGCAGACAATCCCAGAAGTTAATCAACAATTAACTTCGGATAGAGAAATAAATACTGCAATGCAAGCTTTACGAGATAAAATAGGCCAACAAAATAACGTTCATCAACAAAGTAATTATTTCAATGAAGATGAACAACCAAAACATAACTATGATAATGCTGTACAAGCCGGTCAAACTATTATTGATAAAATTCAAGATCCAATCATGAACAAAAATGAAATTGAACAGGCTATTAATCAGATCAATACGACTCAAACAGCGTTAAGTGGAGAAAATAAATTACACACTGACCAAGAAAGCACAAATAGACAAATAGAAGGTTTATCTAGTTTGAACCAAGCTCAAATTAATGCTGAAAAAGGTTTAGTAAACCAATCAACTACTAGAACAGAAGTTGCTCAAAAGTTAGCTGTAGCCAAAGAATTAATTTCTGCTATGAGTAATTTAAGAGATGGCATTCAAAATAAAGAGGACATCAAACGTAGCAGTGCATATATCAACGCAGATCCGACTAAAGTTGCAACTTACGATCAAGCACTACAGAACGCAGAAAATATCATCAATGCCACACCAAACGTAGAGCTTAATAAAGCTACAATTGAACAAGCGTTAACTCATGTCCAACAAGCTCAGCAAGATCTTGATGGCGTTCAACAATTAGCAAACTCTAAACATCAAGCAACTCAAAATGTAGACGGGCTATATAGCTTAAATGACGGTCAAAAGCGTGAATTAAATCTATTAATCAATTCAGCTAATACACGTACAAAAGTACAAGAAGAATTAAACAAAGCAACTGAATTGAACCATGCGATGGAAGCTTTAAGAAACAGTGTTCAAAACGTTGATCAAGTAAAACAAAATAGCAATTATGTCAATGAAGATCAACCTGAACAGCACAATTATGATAATGCTGTCAATGAAGCTCAAGCTACAATCAACAACAATGCTCAACCTGTTCTAGACAAATTAGCTATAGAACGTTTAACTCAAACTGTTAACACTACAAAAGATGCATTACACGGTGCTCAAAAACTGACACAAGACCAACAAGCTGCTGAAACTGTAATACGTGGTTTAACGAGTCTCAATGAACCTCAGAAAAATGCTGAAGTAGCTAAAGTAACTGCAGCAACAACACGTAATGAAGTGAGTAATATTCGTCAAGAAGCAACAACATTAGATACTGCAATGCATGGTTTACGTGAAAGCATTAAAGATAAAAACGATACTAAAAATAGTAGTAAATATATCAATGAGGATCATGACGAACAACAAGCTTATGACAATGCTGTAAATAATGCTCAACACGTTATCGATGAAACTCAAGCAACGTTAAGCTCAGATACAATCAATCAATTAGCAAATGCCGTAACTCAAGCTAAATCTAATCTTCATGGAGATACTAAACTACAACACGATAAAGATAGTGCTAAACAAACGATTGCTCAATTACAGAATTTGAATTCAGCTCAAAAACATATGGAAGATTCTTTAATTGATAATGAATCTACACGTACGCAAGTCCAACACGATTTAACAGAAGCTCAAGCTTTAGATGGATTAATGAGTTCCTTAAAAGAGAGTATTAAAAATAATGCTAATATTGTTTCAAACGGTAATTACATCAATGCGGAACCATCTAAGAAACAAGCATATGATGCCGCTGTACAAAATGCTCAAAATATAATAAATGGAACGAATCAACCAACTATTAATAAAGGTAATGTCAATACAGCAACGCAAGCCGTTAACAATACAAAAGATGCTTTAGATGGTAATCATAGATTAGAAGAAGCTAAAAATAATGCTAATCAAGCAATCACAAATCTATCTAATTTGAACAATGCACAAAAAGATGCAGAGAAAAATCTAGTTAATAGCGCATCAACATTAGAACAAGTTCAACAAAACTTACAAACCGCTCAACAATTAGACAATGCTATGGGTGAGTTACGACATAGTATTGCTAACAAAGATCAAGTGAAAGCAGATAGTAAATATCTAAATGAAGATCCACAAATTAAGCAAAACTATGATGATGCAGTTCAACGTGCTGAAAGTATTATTAACGCAACTCAAAATCCTGAATTACTTAAAGCAAACATTGAGCAAGCAACTCAATCCGTTCAAAATGCAGAACAAGCTTTACATGGTGCTGAAAGATTAAATCAAGACAAACAAACGTCTTCGACAGAACTAGATGGATTAACAGATTTAACAGATGCACAACGTGAAAAACTCAGAGAACAAATTAATAGTTCAAATAGTAGAGATGATATTAAGCAAAAAATTGAGCAAGCAAAAGCACTAAATGACGCAATGAAGAAACTTAAAGATCAACTTGCACAAAAAGATAATGTACATGCTAATAGTGACTATTCAAATGAAGATCCCGCACAAAAAGATGCGTACAATCATGCACTTAAACAAGCGGAAGACATTATTAATAACAACTCAAATCCTAACTTAAATGCACAAGACATTACTAATGCTTTAAATAATATTAAACAAGCACAAGATAATCTTCACGGAGCTCAAAAATTACAGCAAGACAAAAATACAACTAATCAAGCCATTGATAACTTAAGTCACCTCAACCAACCCCAAAGAGATGCACTTAAACAAGCTATTAATGGAGCTACGTCTAGGGACCAAGTTGCAGAAAAACTTAAAGAGGCCGAAGCGCTTGATGAAGCTATGAAACAACTTGAAGACCAAGTGAATCAAGATGATCAAATTTCAAATAGCAGCCCATTCATAAATGAAGACTCAGACAAACAAAAAATTTATAATGATAAAATCCAGGCTGCAAAAGATATAATTAATCAAACATCTAATCCAACCTTAGATAAACAAAAAATTGCTGATACACTCCAAAATATTAAAGATGCAGTGAATAATTTACACGGTGATCAAAAATTAGCTCAATCTAAACAAGACGCTAATAATCAATTAAATCGTTTAGATGACTTAACCGAAGAACAAAAGAACCATTTTAAACCGTTAATTAATAATGCTGATACTCGTGATGAAGTAAATAAACAACTAGAGATTGCTAAACAATTAAATGGTGATATGAGTACACTTCATAAAGTCATAAATGATAAAGAGCAAATTCAACATTTAAGCAATTACATTAATGCTGATAATGATAAAAAACAAAATTATGATAATGCTATTAAAGAAGCTGAAGATTTAATTCATAATCACCCAGATACATTAGATCATAAAGCATTACAAGATTTATTAAACAAGATAGACCAAGCGCATAACGAGTTAAATGGAAAATCTAGATTTAAACAGGCATTAGACAATGCTTTAAACGACGTAGATAGCTTAAACAGTCTCAATGTTCCACAACGTCAAACTGTTAAGGATAACATTAACCATGTGACAACTCTAGAAAGTTTAGCTCAAGAATTACAGAAAGCAAAAGAGCTTAATGAAGCTATGAAAGCAATGAGAGATAGCATTATGAATCAAGAGCAAATTCGTAAAAATAGCAATTATACTAATGAAGACTTAGCTCAACAAAATGCCTATAATCATGCAGTTGACAATATAAATAGCATTATTGGTGAAGACAATGCGACGATGGATCCTCAAATAATCAAACAAGCAATCCAAGATTTAAATACAGCTAAAAATGGATTAAATGGAGATCAAAAACTTCAAGATGCAAAGACAGATGCTAAACAACAAATTACTAACTTTACTGGTTTAACTGAACCACAAAAACAAGCATTGGAAAACATCATTAACCAACAAACAAGTAGACCAAATGTTGCTAAACAGTTAAGTTATGCCAAATTCTTAAATGGAAAAATGGAAGAATTAAAAGCTGCAGTCGCCAAAGCGCCATTAGTAAGACAAAATAGTAACTATATTAACGAAGATGCCTCTGAAAAAGAAGCATATGAACAAGCTATTGCAAAGGGTCAGGAAATAATTAATGCTGAAAATAATCCAACAATAAGTAGTACTGATATCAATCGTATCATTCAAGAAATTAATGATGCTGAACAAAATCTTCATGGCGAAAATAAATTAAGACAAGCACAGGAAACTGCAAAGAATGAAATACAAAATTTAGACGGATTAAATTCAGCTCAAATAACAAAATTAATCCAAGATATAGATAGAACAATAACTAAACCTGCAGTAACTCAGAAACTAGAAGAAGCAAAAGCTATAAACCAAGCTATGCAACAACTTAAACAAAGTATAGCCAATAAGGATGCTACTCTAAATTCTAGTAACTATCTCAATGAAGATTCTGAGAAAAAGTTAGCTTACGATAATGCTGTAAGCCAAGCTGAACAACTCATAAATCAACTAAACGACCCAACTATGGATATAAGTAATATTCAAGCTATTACTCAAAAAGTCATTCAAGCAAAAGATTCATTGCACGGCGCAAATAAACTAGCACAAAATCAAGCAGATTCAAATTCAATAATAAATCAATCAACAAACTTAAATGATAAACAAAAGCAAGCATTAAATGACTTAATTAATCATGCTCAAACTAAACAACAAGTGGCAGAAATTATTGCACAAGCTAATAAGTTAAATAATGATATGGGCACACTGAAAACACTCGTAGAAGAACAGTCAAAAGTTCATCAACAAAGTAAATATATTAATGAAGATCCACAAGTTCAAAATATTTATAATGACTCCATTCAAAAAGGACAAGAAATATTAAACGGTACTACGGATGATGTTTTAAACAACAATAAAATAGCAGATGCCATTCAAAATATTCAATTAACTAAAAACGATTTACACGGTGATCAAAAATTACAAAAAGCACAGCAAGATGCAAATAATGAATTAAACAATTTAACAAATCTAAACAATTCTCAAAGACAAAGCGAGCATGATGAGATTAACTCTGCACCTTCAAGAACTGAAGTTTCTAATGATTTAAATCATGCTAAAGCACTTAATGAAGCTATGCGTCAACTTAAGAATGAAGTTGCTCTTGAAAACAGTGTTAAAAAATTAAGCGACTTTATCAATGAAGATGAAGCGGCACAAAATAAATATAATAATGCACTTCAAAAAGCTAAAGACATTATCAATGGCGTTCCAACTAGCACTTTAGACAAAGCTACAATTGAAGATGCTTTATTAGAATTGCAAAACGCTAGAGAAAGTTTACATGGTGAGCAAAAACTTCAAGAGGCTAAAAATCAAGCTGTTGCTGAAATTGATCATTTACAAGCATTAAATCCTGGACAGGTTCTTGCTGAAAAAACATTAGTTAACCAAGCATCAACCAAACCAGAAGTTCAAGAAGCCTTACAAAAAGCAAAAGAACTTAATGAAGCTATGAAAGCACTGAAAACTGAAATAGATAAAAAAGAACAAATCAAGGCTGATAGTAAATATATAAATGCTGATAGTGGTCTTCAAGCAAATTACAATTCTGCGTTAAATTATGGTTCTCAAATTATTACAACTACTCAACCACCAGAGCTTAATAAAGATGTAATAAATAGAGCAACTCAAACGATTAAAAATGCTGAAAATAATTTAAATGGGCAATCTAAATTAGTAGAGGCTAAGTCAGATGGAAATCAAAGCATCGAACATTTGCAAGGATTAACACAAGCACAAAAAGATAAACAACATGATTTAATTAATCAAGCTCAAACTAAACATCAGGTAGATGATATAGTAAATAACTCTAAACAGTTAGATAACTCTATGAATCAACTACAACAAATTGTTAACAATGACAATACAGTAAAACAAAATAGTGATTTCATTAATGAAGATTCTAGCCAACAGGATGCTTATAATCATGCAATTCAAGCAGCAAAAGATTTGATAAATGCTCATCCTCCTATCATGGATAAAAATCAAATAGATCAAGCTATTGCAAATATTAAACAAGCACTTAATGATTTACATGGTAGTAATAAACTATTAGAAGATAAAAAAGAAGCTTCAGAACAACTACAAAATCTGAATAGCTTGACGAACGGGCAAAAAGATACGATTTTAGATCATATTTTCAGTGCATCAACAAGAAATCAAGTAGGAGAAAAAATTGCAAGTGCTAAACAATTAAATAATATAATGAAAGCACTTAGAGATTCTATTACTGATAATATTGAAGTTTTACAAAGTAGTAAGTACATCAATGAAGATTCTGAACAGCAAAATGTTTATAATCAAGCTGTTACTAAAGCTAAAAATATAATTAATGATCAACCAACACCAGTAATGGCAAATGATGCGATTCAAAGTGTACTAAATGAAGTTAAACAAACTAAAGATAATTTACATGGTGATCAAAAACTTGCTAACGACAAGACAAACGCTCAAGCAACATTAAATGCGTTAAATCACTTAAATCAAGCGCAAAGAAGTAATCTTGAAACTAAAGTTCAAAACTCTAATTCTAGACCAGAAGTACAAAAAGTAGTTCAATTAGCAAATCAACTTAATGAAGCGATGAAAAAATTAGAAGATGCTTTAACTGGTAATGACGCAGTAAAACAAACGAGTAATTATATTAATGAGGATACTTCTCAACAAGTTAACTTTGATGAATATACAGATAGAGGTAAAAACATAGTTGCTGAACAAACAGATCCAAATTTGTCTCCAGCTAATATTAACACTATTGCTGATAAAATTACTGAAGCTAAAAATGATTTACATGGCGAACAAAAACTAGAACAAGCTCAACAACAGTCCATCAATACTATTAATCAAATGGCTGGTCTAAACCAAGCTCAAAAAGAACAATTAAATCAAGAAATTCAACAAACTCATACCCGTTCTGAAGTACATCAAGTAATTCATAAAGCACAAGCTTTAAACGATTCAATGAATACTTTACGTCAAAGTATCACTGATGAAAATAATGTTAAACAAACAAGTAACTACATTAATGAAACTGTTGGTAAACAAACTGCATATAACAATGCCGTTGATCGTGTAAAACAAATAATCAATCAAACATCTAATCCAACTATGAATCCTTTAGAGGTGGAACATGCAGCATCAAATGTAAAAACTTCTAAAGATGCACTTCATGGTGAACGTGAATTGAATGACAATAAAAATTCAAAAACTTTTGCAGTCAATCACTTAGATAACCTCAATCAAGCTCAAAAAGAAGCATTAACTCATGAAATTGAACAAGCAACTATAGTTTCACAAGTAAATAATATCTATAACAAAGCGAAAGCTTTAAATAATGATATGAAAAAACTTAAAGATATCGTTGCTCAGCAAGATATTGTGAGACAATCAAACAATTATATAAACGAGGATAGTGCACCTCAAAATATGTACAACGATACAGTTAATCATGCACAATCAATCATTGATCAAGTTGCAAACCCTACGATGTCTCATGACGAAATAGAGAATGCAATCAATAATATAAAGCATGTCATCAATGCACTCGATGGAGAACATAAATTACAACAAGCAAAAGAAAATGCAAACTTATTGATTAATAGTTTAAACGATTTAAATGCACCACAAAGAGATGCCATAAATAGATTGGTTAATAAAGCTCAAACAAGAGAAAAAGTAGCTGAACAACTTCAAAGTGCGCAAGCTCTAAATGATGCTATGAAGCATTTAAGAAACAGCATTCAAAATCAATCAACTGTAAGACAAGAGAGCAAATATATTAATGCAAGTGATGATAAAAAAGAGCAATATAATCATGCAGTTAGAGAAGTCGAAAATATTATCAATGAACAACATCCAACACTGGATAAAGAAATAATTAAGCAACTAACGGATGCTGTAAATCAAGCGAATAATGACTTAAATGGCGTTGAATTATTAGAAGCTGATAAGCAAAACGCACATCAATCTATACCTACATTGACGCACTTAAATCAAGCACAACAAAACGTATTAAATGAGAAAATTAATAGCGCAGTTACCAGAACTGAAGTTGCTGCTATTATTGGCCAAGCAAAACTACTCGATCAAGTCATGGAGAATTTAGAAGAAAGTATCAAAGATAAAGAGCAAGTTAAACAGTCAAGTAACTATATTAACGAAGACCCTGATGTTAAAGAAACATATGATAACGCCGTTAATCATGTTACAGAAATACTTAACGAAACAGTAAATCCAACGTTATCTATTGAAGATATAGAGCATGCTATCAACGAAGTTAATCAAGCGAAAAAACAACTCAGAGGTAAACAAAAACTTTATCAAACTATCGATTTAGCTGATAAAGAATTAAGTAAATTGGATGATTTAACATCACAACAAAGCAGTTCAATATCTAATCAAATATATACTGCTAAAACGAGAACAGAAGTTGCGCAAGCGATTGAAAAAGCAAAATTATTAAATCATGCAATGAAAGCACTTAACAAACTTTATAAAAATGTAGATAAAGTGTTAGATAGTAGTCGATTCATTAACGAAGATCAACCCGAAAAAGAGGCTTATCAACAAGCTAAAAATCATGTTGATTCAATCATTCATAGACAAACAAATCCTGAAATGGATCCAACAGTAATCAATAGCATAACTTATGAACTTGAAACTGCTCAAAATAACTTACATGGTGATCAGAAACTTACTCATGCACAACAAGATGCTGCTAATGCAATTAATGGTCTAATTCATCTTAACGTTGCTCAACGCGATGTCATGATAAATGCGAATACAAATGCTACAACACGCGAACAAGTTGCGAAGAACTTAGATAATGCTCAAGCTCTTGATAAAGCTATGGAAGCACTACAACAAGTAGTTGCTCATAAAAATAATATATTGAACGATAGTAAATATTTAAATGAAGATTCAAAATATCAACAACAATACGATCGAGTTATTGCTGATGCTGAACAACTACTTAATCAGACAACAAATCCAACATTAGAACCATATAAGGTCGATATTGTTAAAGATAATGTCTTAGCTAACGAAAAAATACTATTTGGTGCAGAAAAACTATCATATGACAAATCAAATGCAAATGATGAAGTTAAACATATGAATTATCTTAATAATGCACAAAAGCAATCTTTAAAAGATATGATTTCTCACGCAGCTTTAAGAACTGAAGTTAAGCAACTTCTGCAAAAAGCTAAAGTCCTAGATGAAGCCATGAAATCACTTGAAGATAAAACTCAAGTAGTGATTACAGATACTACTTTACCTAATTACACTGAAGCTTCAGAGGATAAAAAGGAAAAAGTAGACCAAACTGTTTCACATGCTCAAGCTATCATTGATAAAATAAATGGCTCAAATGTAAGTTTAGATCAAGTACAACAAGCACTAGAACAATTAACTCAAGCATCAGAAAATCTAAATGGTGATCAGCGAGTTGAAGAATCTAAAGCTCATGCTAATCAAACAATTGACCAATTAACACATCTTAATTCATTACAACAACAAACTGCGAAAGAAAGTGTTAAAAACGCAACAAAACTAGAAGAAATCGCTACTGCTAGTAACAATGCTCAGGCATTAAACAAAGTAATGGGTAAATTAGAACAATTCATTAATCATGCTGATTCTGTTGAAAATAGTGATAATTATAGACAAGCCGACGATGACAAAATTATCGCTTATGATGAAGCACTAGAACATGGACAAAATATACAAAAAACTAATGCAACCCAAAATGAAGCAAAACAGGCGTTACAACAATTAATAAATGCAGAAACATCGTTAAATGGTTTTGAAAGATTAAATCATGCTAGACCACGAGCTTTAGAATATATCAAATCACTAGATAAAATAAACAATGCTCAAAAGTCCGCTTTAGAGGATAAAGTAACGCAATCGCATGATTTATTAGAATTAGAACATCTTGTCAACGAAGGTACAAACCTCAATTTCATTATGGGTGAATTAGCTAAGGCAATCGTTAATAACTATGCTCAAACCAAAGCAAGTATAAATTACATTAACGCCGACAACCTACGCAAAGATAACTTTACACAAGCTATCAACAATGCACGTGATGTGCTTAACAAAACTCAAGGTCAGAACTTAGATTTCAATTCAATTGATACATTTAAAGATGATATATTCAAGACTAAAGATGCACTAAATGGTATTGAACGTTTAACAGCTGCAAAATCAAAAGCAGAAAAACTAATTGATAGTTTAAAATTTATTAATAAAGCTCAATTCACACATGCAAACGATGAAATTATGAATACTAATTCTATTGCACAATTGTCTAGAATCGTGAATCAAGCATTTGATTTAAATGATGCAATGAAATCTTTAAGAGATGCACTTAATAATCAAGCTCTTCCTGTCCAAGCAAGCTCAAATTATATAAATTCAGATGAAGATTTAAAACAACAATTTGACCATGCTTTAAGTAATGCTCGAAAAGTACTTGCAAAAGAAACTGGTAAAAACTTAGATGAAGTACAAATTGAGGGACTCAAACAAGTGATTGAGGATACTAAAGATGCTTTAAATGGTATCCAACGTTTATCAAAAGCTAAAGATAAAGCAATTCAATATGTACAATCTTTATCTTATATCAATGATGCACAACGTCATATTGCTGAAAATAATATTCACAACTCTGATGATTTATCATCTTTAGCAAATACATTATCTAATGCTAGTGATTTAGATAATGCAATGAAAGACTTACAAGATACTATAGAAAGTAATTCATCTTCTGTTCCAAATAGTGTGAATTATATTAATGCAGATAAGAATTTACAAATTGAATTTGATGAGGCACTACAACAAGCAAGTGCAACAAGCTCTAAAACTTCAGAAAATCCAGCAACGATTGAAGAAGTATTAGGCCTTAGTCAAGCCATTTACGATACAAAAAATGCATTAAATGGTGAACAACGACTTGCAACTGAGAAAAGCAAAGATCTAAAATTAATAAAAGGATTAAAAGATTTAAATAAAGCGCAACTTGAAGATGTCACAAACAAGGTAAATGCAGCAAATACTTTAACAGAGTTATCTCAGCTCACTCAATCAACGTTAGAATTAAACGATAAAATGAAATTATTGAGAGATCAACTTAAAACCTTAGTAAATCCCGTTAAGTCAAGTTTAAATTATAGAAATGCTGATTATAATTTAAAACGTCAATTTAACAAAGCTTTAAAAGAAGCTAAAGGCGTGTTAAATAAAAATAGCGGTACAAATGTCAATATCAATGACATTCAGCATCTTTTAACACAAATAGATAAAGCAAAAGATCAATTAAATGGTGAACAACGTCTAAAAGAACATCAACAAAAATCTGAAGTATATGTTATTAAAGAATTAGATATACTTAATAATGCTCAAAAAGCTGCAGTAATTAATCAGATTAGAGCGTCTAAAGACATTAAAATTATTAACCAAATTGTTGATAATGCAATTGAATTAAATGATGCTATGCAAAGTTTAAAAGAACATGTAACTCAATTAACAACAACTACAAAAGACAACATCGAATATTTAAATGCCGATGAAGACCTAAAATTACAATATGATTACGCTATCAACTTAGCGAATAATGTTCTTGACAAAGAAAACGGTAAAAATAAAGACGTTAATATCATAATTGGTATGATTCAAAATATGGATGATGCTAGAGCACTTTTAAATGGAATCGCAAGACTTAAAGATGCTCAAGCAAAAGCACATAATGACATTAAAGAAACGCTTAAACGTCAACTTGATGAAATTGAACATGCTAATGCAACATCAAATTCTAAAGATCAAGCTAAACAAATGGTAAATGAGGAAGCTAGAAAAGCGCTTTCTAATATTAATGACGCAACATCAAATGATTTAGTTAATCAAGCAAAAGATGAAGGGCAATCTGCAATTGAACACATACATGCAGATGAATTACCTAAAGCAAAACTAGATGCTAATCAAATGATCGACCAAAAAGTTGAAAATATAAATCACTTAATTAGTCAAAATCCAAACTTATCAAATGAGGAAAAAAATAAACTAATATCTCAAATTAAGAAGTTAGTAAATGAAATTAAGAATGAAATTCATCAAGCTATAAATAAACAACAAATAGAAAATGCTACAACAAAACTAGATGGAATCATTGATACTACTAAAAAATTAATTATCGCCAAAGCAGAAGCTAAACAAGTGATAAAAGAGTTATCACAAAAGAAACGAGATGCAATAAATAACAACACTGATTTAACACCTTCTCAAAAAGCACATTCTTTAGCAGATATTGATAAAACAGAAAAAGATGCACTTCAACATATCGAAAATTCTAATTCAATTGATGATATCAATAACAATAAAGAGCATGCATTTAATACTTTAGCCCATATTGTTATTTGGGATACTGATCAACAACCATTAGTTTTTGAACTACCTGAATTGAGCCTTCAAAATGCTCTAGTAACAAGTGAGGTGGTTGTTCACAGAGATGAAACGATTTCATTAGAAGCTATAATTGGAGCTATGACTTTAACTGATGAACTTAAAGCAAATATTGTTTCATTACCAAAGACTGATAAAGTAGCTGATCACTTAACCGCTATAGTTAAGGTTATGTTAGCTGATGGCTCATATATCACTGTAAATGTTCCAGTGAAAGTTGTAGAAAAAGAATTACAAATAGCTAAAAATGATGCTATAAAAACAATTGATGTTCTGGTAAAACAAAAAATCAAAGATATAGATTCTAATAACGAATTAACATCTACTCAACGTGAAGATGCAAAAGCTGAAATTGAAAGATTGAAAAAGCAAGCTATCGATAAAGTGAATCATTCAAAATCGATTAAAGATATTGAAACAGTAAAACGAACTGATTTTGAAGAAATAGATCAATTTGATCCTAAACGCTTTACGCTAAATAAAGCTAAAAAGGATATCATTACTGATGTTAATACTCAAATCCAAAATGGTTTCAAAGAAATCGAAACAATAAAAGGTTTGACTTCTAAAGAAAAAACTCAGTTTGATAAACAGTTAACTGCACTACAAAAAGAATTTTTAGCAAAAGTCGATCATGCTCATAATTTAGTAGAATTAAATCAATTACATCAAGAGTTTAATAATAGATATGAACATATTATAAACAAGGCACATTTACTAGGTGAAAAACATATAGCAGAACATAAATTAGGATATGTTGTAATAAATAAAACTCAGCAAATACTAAATAATCAATCTGCTTCTTACTTTATAAAACAATGGGCACTTGATAGAATTAAACAAATTCAACTAGAAACGATGAATTCAATTCGTGATGCACATAACGTACAAGATGTACACAAAGCATTGTTACAAGGTATAAAGCAAATCATGAAAGTAAATGTAAATATTACAAATCAATCCTTCAAGGATTATTTGCATAACTTTAATTATCTTCAATCAAAATTTGATGCTAGATTAAGAGAAAAGGATGTTGCAAACCATATCGTACAAACTGAAACATTCAAAGAAGTTCTAAAAGGAACAGGTGTTGAACCAGGTAAAACCAATAAAAAGACACAGCAACCAAAACTTCATAAGAATGATAATGATAGCCTATTCAAACATTTAGTTGATAATTTTGGCAAAACTGTAGGTGTTATCACATTAACTGGTTTACTTTCTAGTTTCTGGTTAGTTTTAGCTAAAAGACGTAAAAAAGAAGAAGAAGAAAAACAATCGATAAAAAATCATCGCAAAGACATTCGTCTTTCAGATACTGATAAAATAGATCCAATAATAATAACTAAGCGTAAAATAGATAAAGAAGAACAAATACAAAACGATGACAAACATTCAATTCCAGTTGCTAAACGTAAGAAATCTAAAGAAAAGCAATTGAGTGAAGAGGATATTCATTCAATCCCCGTCGTTAAACGTAAACTAAATAGTGATAACAATGATACAAAACAGAAGAAAGTTGCTTCTAAAAAGAAGAAAACGCCTCGATCAACTAAAAAAGTTGTAAAAAACAAAAAGCGTTCTAAAAAGTAAAATATATCTTTAACACAGAACAAGCCCGGGACTTAATGCCTCGGGCTTGTTTTTGTGTTAATCATCGATTATTGAGTACGAACGTATTATAATAAGCTTTTCAAAGCCGAAATCTTATTGGTGAGGTTGAACAAACAATTAAATACGTAATATATCATATTAACACTTTAGATTATTGTGATGTAAGTTTGTATAGTGTTTGTTGAGCAAGTTGATTCGCTTCTTTATTTTGTTTTCGTGGAATCCATTTCACAAACATCAAATCAAAACTTTGCTCTAAGATTTCTATGTTTTCAAAATAAACTTTAAACTTAGCATTTTTAACTTTACCTTGTAGCATACTATCTTCAATTAATTTTGAATCAGTATAAAGTAACGCGTTAGATACTTTTAATTCGCGTGCGTGTTCCAAAGCGTGCAACATTGCTGCCCATTCTGCACTATGATTATCCATTTCACCTAAATCATGGGTAAATGTATATCTTTGTGAATTTTCTTTTATAATAATCGCACAAGCACTTCGGCCGGGATTTCCTTTAGTCGCAGCATCAAAATGTATTTTAGTCATTACTTTTACTCCTCTTCAGAATTGTCTACTCGCTAAAATGTATCTATTCTATTGTATCAAACTAAAAAGACGAAACGCTAAAAATTAAATCAAAAACAAACAGAACCTAAGATAACATATATACTACAGGTTCTGCTAACAAATAGGGCATTGATGTCTATATTGAGCCCTTATATTAAGATTTATTTAACTTTGGTCGTACGTCCTATCATTGAAAATTTCACTTGGAATTTCTACGGACAAATCAAATTGAATTTCGAAGCTAGTTCAGCACAAGGAATTCTGTTTCGTTTTTTTGTTTATCTACATATCGAATACAATAAATATTAATACCCATTATCTAATTGTTCTATCTTTCCTTTTCGATATAGTGACTTAGCAATATATCCAAATGGTACATTAAAAATTGTTGACACTAATTTTAACAGGTAAGTTGTAATAAATATTTCAAAAACAGCAGTACCTGGCATAGTACCAATAAAAGCAATTGAAACAAATAAACCGGTATCAATGATAGAACTTAAAATGGTACTACCATATGCTCTAATAATAAAGGTTTTATCAGAGCTAAATATCTTTTTAATCATACTGAATATAAATACATCAATATGTTGGCCTATGATATAAGCAATAATGGAACCTATAGCAATTCTAGGCACTAAATCAAAAATCATTTTTAATGAGTTTTGCGCATTGTCTACTGGAGCAGGAATAAAATGCAATGACATTTGCATGACTATAATCATTACTAAGGTTGAAGAGAAACCAAGCCACACTGCTCTTTTAGCAACTTTACGACCATAGATGTCATTTAATATATCAGTAGCTAAATATATAGAAGCAAACATGACATTTCCAAGTGTAGCCGTAATACCAAAAATATGAACTGCTTTTATGACTTGTATATTAGCGATAATCGTTCCTATTGCTACCCAAGCAATTAGTCCTTGTTTACCAAAGCAACGATACATCAGTACCATTAAAGCGAATGTAACAATAAATGACGCAATACCAAATATTTCATTATACATATCATTTTCCTCCTAAATTTTGTTAAAGCGGGTGTTTAGAAACCGCCAAAATTAACTATACTAGTTTACTTAAAATTTATCTTTAATGCAATGCTAAAAAAGAAGAGTAAATAAATATTAACTTAAACCAACATCTAAGTTATCAATTTTCTCAAAACTAAAATTGATTATTTCAAATTCCCAACTTATAAATGCTATAATACAAACATGTGAAATGAGTATATATTATAAATAGTCTATAGCTAAGGGAAGTGGAAGCTATACTCACTTATACAGAACAACAAGCAATTCAACACATCGACCAATTGATGAATATTTATTGTCACCAATGTCCATTAAAAAAGCACAATAGAAAAACTCACGGTAAAACACAAGCACATCATTTTTGTATAAATGAATGCACGGTCGGTAAACAAATTAAACAAATTGGTAATGAGTTACAATAGGAGGATGTCACATGGAGATTATAGCAATTTCAGAAACACCTAATCATAATACAATGAAAGTTTCTTTGAGTGAACCACGTCAAGATAACTCATCTACAACATATACTGCCGCTCAAGAAGGTCAACCTGAATTTATTAACCGATTATTTGAAATAGAAGGTGTTAAATCAATATTTTATGTTTTGGATTTTATATCAATTGATAAAGAAGATAACGCTAACTGGAATGAATTATTACCACAAATAGAAAACACGTTCGCTAAAAGCAATTAATTTTCTATATAGAACAATTAGAAACAATTTATAGTAGAGGAGCATTTTATGATGAATGGGTACGAAGCTTATATGAAAGAACTTGCACAACAAATGAGATCTGAATTAACAGACAATGGATTCACAAGTCTTGAAACGAGTGATGATGTCAATCAGTATATGCAAAATATAGATAATGATGATACAACATTTGTTGTAATCAACTCAACATGCGGTTGCGCTGCAGGATTAGCGCGTCCAGCAGCTGTTGCAGTTGCAGAACAAAATGAAGTAAAACCAGATCATAAAGTAACCGTATTTGCTGGTCAAGATAAAGAAGCAACACAAACAATGAGAGATTACATCCAACAAGTTCCTTCAAGTCCCTCATACGCATTATTTAAAGGTCAACATTTAGTTCATTTTATACCTCGAGAACATATTGAAGGACGCGACATCAATGATATAGCTATGGATTTAAAAGATGCTTTTGACGATAATTGTCAATAAACTTAATATTGTCTAATAAAATAGCTATGTCAAAGAATCACTAAAACTAATATCATTCACTAGAGTGGGACAGTCGATTCAACATGAATCCTGTCCTATTTTTTTCAATTACAATCATACTTATATATTAAATGTAATTGTTCTTTAACTCATTCTATTTGATTACTTTCTCTACCAACGATTATGTAAAAAATTGAGGTGCACCATTCATGTTTTTAGCTTGGAATGAAATAAAAAGAAATAAAATTAAATTCAGTTTAGTCATTGGCATATTAGTACTTATAAGTTATTTATTATTCCTACTGTCTGGACTTGCAAACGGCCTTATTAAAATGAATACTGAAGGTATAGAAAAGTGGAATGCAGACGCTATCATATTAAAAAAAGATGCTAATCAAACTGTAGAGCAATCCTTATTCAATATATCCAAAGTCCAAAAAACTTATGAACAATCAACCACATTAAAACAACAAGGGGTCATTATCTCAAACCATCATCAGGAAGAAAACGCGTTACTTTTTGGCGTTACACACAAATCATTTTTAATCCCTCCTATAATTAAAGGTCATCAACTTGAGAGCTCAAATGAAGTAGTCATTGATCAAACATTAGCTGATAAGGGGTTCAAAATAGGTGACATCTTATCTTTATCCCAATCAGATGAAAAGCTAGAAGTGGTAGGTATTGTAGAAAGTGCTAAATATAATGCTTCACCCGTGCTATTCTCTAATAATAAAACCATTGAGAAACTTAATCCCAAATTATCAAAAGATAAAACAAATGCCATAGTAGTCAAAGACTCAAATTGGAAAAATCATAAACTTAACAAAGATTTAGAAAGTATTTCAATCTCGCAGTTTATTAAAAATCTTCCTGGCTATAAAGCTCAAAATTTAACTTTGAACTTTATGATCGTTTTTTTATTTATAATTTTAGCAACAGTTATTGGCGTATTCTTATATGTTATAACGCTCCAAAAAACACACTTATTTGGTGTACTTAAAGCACAAGGTTTTACTAACGGCTATTTAGCAAAAATGGTTTTTGCTCAAACTTTCATATTATCTTTAATTGGAACAATCATTGGATTTCTCTTAACACTATTAACAGGTACATTTTTGCCTAGTGTTGTTCCAATTCATTTTAATTTATTAACGATGTTGATATATGGAATTGTTCTTATCATTATTTCTTTATTAGGCAGTCTATTTTCTGTTCTGTCTATAATAAAAATAAATCCACTTAAAGCAATTGGATAGAAAGGAATCATAAACATGTTAGAGTTCAAACAAGTGAGCAAATCTTTCAGAGACGGCAATCAAATAATTCAGGCAGTAAAACCTACCGATTTAAAAATAATTCAGGGTGAACTGATTGCTATTGTGGGACCCTCAGGTTCAGGGAAAAGTACATTTTTAACTATGGCTGGCGCCTTACAACGACCTACTTCAGGAAATATTTACATCAATAACAAAAATATATCAATATTATCTGAAAAGCAGTTATCAAAAATAAGGATTAACGAAATAGGTTTTATATTACAATCGACGAATCTCGTGCCTTTTTTAACAATCGAACAACAATTCAAACTTCTTGGCAAATATAAAAAAGATACATTAAGTGAAGATGGATATCAAAAGTTGGTTAAACAGCTAAATTTATCGGATATTACCAATCAATTACCAAATCAAATATCCGGTGGTCAAAAACAGCGTGTGGCAATAGCTAAAGCTATCTACACAAATCCATCAATCATACTAGCAGATGAACCTACCGCTTCACTAGATACGAATAATGCAATGGCTGTAATGAAAATACTTCAAGAACAAACGAAAGAAAGAAATAAAACATGTGTGATTGTTACTCATGATGAACGTTTAACTCATTTTTGTGATAAAACATATTTCATGGAGGATGGACTTCTTTCACTCCAATAGAAATAAAATATTCACAATTACTTGCATTTCATATTTGAAATTCCCGAGTCAACATTTGTTGTGACTCGGTTTTTTTATAAAAAACAGTCCATTGAGTCTTTAAAAAATCTTATGTAAGAAAATTTCACAACTCAAATTCATATTGTCAAGATCGAACAACCAATTCAACACATTCCTATTTATTAACTTGTTTTATATGAGATATTTTACATAAAAGGTTTAAAATTTTATAAACTCAAAACCCTCTCTCTTCTATCGATACATCTTTTCTAGTATAATGTTCATTAATATAATACATATTTTTATAAGGAGTTGTACGCATGTATAATCCATTCGACGAAGCTTATCATGGCTTATGCGAAGAGATATTAGAAATAGGGAATAGACGCGATGATCGCACACATACAGGGACAATTTCCAAATTTGGGCATCAATTGCGTTTCGATTTAACCAAAGGGTTTCCTTTACTTACAACCAAAAAGGTTTCTTTTAAATTAGTAGCAACTGAATTATTATGGTTTATTAAAGGAGATACAAATATTCAATACCTTCTTAAATATAATAATAATATATGGAATGAATGGGCTTTTGAAAATTATGTTCAGTCTAATGATTATCATGGACCAGACATGACAGATTTTGGGCATCGTTCTCAGCAAGACCCTGAATTTAACGAGCAGTATAAAGAAGAAATGAAAAAATTTAAAGAACGTATATTAAACGATGATGCATTTGCTAAAAAATATGGCAACCTAGGGAATGTTTATGGTAAACAATGGAGAGATTGGGAGGATAAAAATGGTAATCATTATGATCAATTAAAATCAGTTATACAACAAATTAAAAACAATCCAAACTCTCGACGACACATTGTTTCAGCATGGAATCCTACTGAAATCGATTCAATGGCATTACCACCTTGCCACACAATGTTTCAATTTTATGTACAAGAGGGTAAATTAAATTGTCAATTATATCAAAGAAGTGCTGATATATTTTTAGGTGTTCCCTTCAATATTGCAAGTTATGCTTTATTGACACATCTTGTTGCAAAAGAATGTGGACTTGAAGTGGGTGAATTCATTCATACGTTTGGAGATGCACATATTTATTCCAATCATATGGATGCAATACATACACAATTATCAAGAGAAAGTTATCGACCACCTCAATTAAAAATTAATACAAATAAATCAATTTTTGATATTAATTATGAAGATTTAGAATTGATAAATTATGAATCACACCCTGCTATTAAAGCACCTATTGCGGTATAAAAAATGCATTAATATTTCGCATACAGAAAGGAGGTATACCATGACATTATCGATAATTGTCGCTCACGATAAACAAAGAGTCATTGGGTACCAAAATCAATTACCATGGCATTTACCAAATGATTTAAAGCATGTTAAACAACTGACCACTGGAAATACACTTGTAATGGGACGAAAAACTTTTAATTCTATCGAGAAACCACTGCCAAATAGACGTAACGTCGTACTCACTAACCAAGCTTCATTTCACCATGAAGGGGTAGATGTAATAAACTCTCTTGATGAAATTAAAGAGTTATCTGGTCATGTTTTTATATTTGGAGGACAAACGTTATTCGAAGCAATGATTGACCAGGTAGATGATATGTATATCACAGTAATAGATGGGAAGTTTCAAGGAGACACTTTCTTTCCACCGTACACATTTGAAAACTGGGAGGTCGAATCTTCAGTGGAAGGTCAACTAGATGAAAAAAATACTATACCGCATACATTCTTACATTTAGTGCGTAGAAAAGGGGAATAGGAGGCAATTATGGCTAAACAAATTATCGTCACAGATTCAACCTCTGATTTATCACATGAATATTTAGAACAACATAACATTCATGTTATACCATTAAGCCTGACAATCGACGGAAAATCTTACACTGATCAAGTTGATATCTCTTCAAGTGAGTATATCGATTATATTGAAAATGATGCAGACGTCAAAACAAGTCAACCATCTATTGGTCGATTTATTGAAACATATGAGCAATTAGCTCAAGATGACGTTGAAATTATAAGTATTCATCTTTCGTCAGGTTTAAGTGGTACTTATAATACTGCTGTTCAAGCGAGTCATATGGTAGATGGTAATATTACAGTGATTGATTCTAAATCTATTTCGTTTGGGTTAGGCTATCAAATTAAGCAAATTGTTGAATTAATAAGTCAAGGTACATCAACAGAAAAAATAGTGGAAGAAATGACACAATTACGTGATAACTTGCAACTGTTTGTGGTTATCGGTCAGCTTAATCAACTCATTAAAGGTGGAAGGATAAGTAAAACAAAAGGTTTAATTGGAAACATTATGAAAATTAAGCCAATCGGAACTTTAAGAGATGGTCAACTTGAACTAGTGCATAATACCAGAACTCAAAACTCTAGTGTCCAATATTTAAAAAAAGAAATTACAGATTTTGTTAAAGATCACAAAATTAAATCAATAGGGATTGCTCACGCCAACGTTAAAGATTTCGTTGATAAAATCAAAAAATCATTTACAGAATCATTTGATTTTAACCAATTTGATATTAATGTAACAACTCCAGTGATTTCGACGCACACTGGACAAGGTGCAATTGGACTTGTGGTATTAAGAGATACGTTGAACTAAGTTGTCACAAAATCACATATAAGATTCTGAGTTAAATACTTTAAATTCCCGACAATATAGCGTAAATTTAAACAAACAGATAACTTAAGGAGGGAATATAACATGGCATATGCGACACTAGCTGGAGGTTGTTTTTGGTGCATGGTTAAACCCTTCACCTCATATCCTGGAATAAAATCAGTCGTTTCCGGATATAGTGGAGGACATGTAGAAAATCCAACATACGAACAGGTATGCACAAATCAAACAGGGCATGTGGAAGCAGTACAGATTGAATATGATCCTGATATTACAACATTTGAAAATATCTTAGACGTATATTTTAAAACATTTGACCCGACTGATGGCGGAGGGCAGTTCTTTGATAGGGGGGAAAGCTATCAACCTGTCATTTTTTATCATGATGAGAATCAACGCAAAGCTGCCGAGTTGAAGAAACAACAAATTGACGAAGAGGGTATCTTTAAAAAACCGGTTATCACACCGATTAAACCATATAAAAATTTCTATCCTGCAGAAGAATATCATCAAGATTACTACAAAAAGAATCCTACGCATTATGAACAATACCAACGTGGATCTGGTAGAAAAGCATTTATTGAATCACACTGGGGGTCTCAAAATGATTAAAAAAAACAAAGATGAACTGAATGACATAGAGTATCTAGTCACTCAAGAAAATGGTACTGAACCTCCTTTTCAAAACGAGTATTGGAATCACTTTGAAAAAGGAATTTACGTTGATAAATTGTCAGGCAAACCATTATTTACTTCAGAGGATAAATTTGAATCTAATTGCGGTTGGCCAAGTTTCTCCAAAGCATTAAATGATGATGAAATCGTAGAACTTGTTGATAAATCATTTGGTATGATTAGAACTGAAGTTCGATCAGAAAAAGCGAATAGCCACTTGGGACATGTTTTTAATGACGGACCTAAAGAAAAAGGTGGATTAAGATACTGTATTAACTCTGCTGCGATTCAGTTTATACCTTATGATAAACTAGAAGAGTTAGGATATGGAGATTTAATTAAACATTTCAAAAAATAGGAGTGCATTTACATGTTTAAAAAGTTATTTGGAAAAGGTAAAGAAATTGACAAAAACATTAAAATCTACGCACCTTTGACAGGTGAGTATGTCAAGATTGAAGATATTCCTGATCCAGTCTTTGCGCAAAAAATGATGGGAGAAGGCTTTGGTATTAATCCTACAGAGGGTGAGGTTGTTTCACCGATTGAAGGCAAAGTCGATAATGTTTTTCCAACAAAACATGCTGTAGGGTTAAAAGCCGAAAATGGATTAGAGTTATTAGTTCATATCGGATTAGATACCGTTCAATTGGATGGCAAGGGGTTTGAAGTACTTGTTGAAAGTGGGGATGACATTAAAATAGGTGATCCTCTTATACGTTTTGACTTAGAATATATTAATAATAATGCAAAATCTATTATTTCCCCTATTATTATTACAAACTCTGATCAAACTGAATCAATTCATATTGAAGACGTACAAGCAGTAGTTAAAGGGGAAACACAAGTTATTGATGTGACAGTAAACTAATGGTTAAGAATTATTCATTTTATCAATTTATTATGACCGTGCGTGGAAGAAAAGATGATAAAGGGGTTTTTGCTGAGCAAATTTTTGAAGACCTTGCCTTTCCAAAACACGAAGATGATTTTAATACATTATCTGAATATATTGAGACACATAGCGAATTCACCCTACCAATGTCTGTATTTGATGACTTGTATGATGACTATACGGAATGGTTGAAGTTTTAAATTCTTTTCATTAATAAATATTGATAGAGCCTGGGACACGACTCATTGTCTCAGGTGTTTTAATGTAAAGGGATTCAAACTCTACACTTTTTTAGTTATAACTTTTGTTTGACGTACACAGAATAATTACACTGTTTTCTCAATGAAACATACGTTTAATATAGTAATTTTTAGCATGTACTACTCAAGCCTCATGTGATTTTTACTTACATACATCATAATTAAAAATATTCGAATACATACAAGATGAAAATTCCTCAATAACTTGTTAATGATTAAGTATAAATATAACCATGAATTTATATTTTGTATAACTCAATATGAACGTATAAGGATGTGATACCATGAATGATCATCAAAAAAATCATGCAACATATCAAGATGATAATACAAAGTCAACACCGTCTAAAAATAGCAAGCAAATAAAAATTAAATTATGGCATTTCATACTCATTATTTTGGGCATTATTCTTTTAACATCTATCATAACTGTAGTATCAACTATTTTAATTAGCCATCAAAAAAGTGGTTTAAATAAAGAACAACGTGCAAATTTAAAAAAAATTGAATATGTCTATCAAACACTTAATAAAGATTATTACAAAAAGCAAAGTTCTGATAAATTAGCTCAATCTGCCATAAATGGTATGGTTAAAGAACTGAAAGATCCATATTCAGAATATATGACTGCTGAAGAAACAAAACAATTTAATGAAGGTGTATCAGGTGATTTCGTTGGCATAGGTGCCGAAATGCAAAAGAAAAATGAACAGATAAGTGTTACTAGTCCAATGAAGGATTCACCAGCAGAAAAAGCTGGTATTCAACCTAAAGATATCGTCACACAAGTAAATCATCATTCGGTAGTCGGTAAACCACTTGATCAAGTTGTTAAAATGGTCAGAGGTAAAAAAGGAACATATGTTACTTTAACTATAAAACGTGGTTCGCAAGAAAAAGATATTAAGATTAAACGTGATACCATTCACGTTAAAAGTGTAGAGTATGAGAAAAAGGACAATGTAGGCGTTCTAACAATCAATAAATTCCAGAGCAATACTTCTGGTGAACTCAAATCTGCAATCATCAAAGCGCATAAGCAAGGCGTCCGTCATATCATTTTAGATTTGAGAAATAATCCGGGTGGTTTATTAGATGAAGCAGTCAAGATGGCAAACGTCTTTATTGATAAGGGAAATACAGTCGTTCAATTGGAAAAAGGTAAGGATAAGGAAGAATTAAAAACTTCTAATCAAGCACTAAAACAAGCAAAAGATATGAAAGTATCCATCTTAGTTAATGAGGGATCAGCTAGTGCTTCAGAAGTGTTTACAGGTGCTATGAAAGACTATCATAAAGCTAAAGTTTATGGTTCTAAAACATTTGGTAAGGGTATTGTTCAGACCACTCGTGAATTCAGTGATGGTTCATTAATTAAATATACAGAAATGAAATGGCTAACGCCAGATGGCCATTATATACATGGTAAAGGAATTAGACCAGATGTTAGTATCTCGACACCAAAATACCAATCACTCAATGTCATTCCAGATAACAGAACTTATCATCAGGGTGAAAAAGATAAAAATGTTAAAACGATGAAAATAGGTCTAAAAGCTTTAGGTTATCAAATTGATAATGAAACAAACATATTTGACGAACAATTAGAATCCGCTATTAAAACATTTCAACAAGACAATAATTTAAAAGTTAATGGCAATTTTGATAAAAAAACAAATGATAAATTTACTGAAAAACTTGTTGAAAAAGCGAATAAAAAAGATACTGTTTTAAACGATTTACTAAACAAACTAATATAAACTTGCGAGAAAACCATTAAACGAAAAGAACGCATTCAACTCTTTAAGTGTAATATCATTCTTAAAGAGTTGGATTTCTTAAATTTAATAACCATTCACGTTTGAATTAAGAGCCTGAGACATATAGTATATGTACAGGCTCTTAATCATATCTGATAATTCTGATTAGTTGGAAATACAACTTTTATAAAAGTTATTCCTATTAAGGTATGGTCCCAATCATTTCTTAACATTTTCAGATTTTCGTTAATTGATTGAGTCTTGAAAGTATCAATATGATTTAAATTTATTGTTACCACTCGTTAAAATTTAAAAAAAGAGGTGTTTTAGTAAGATGATTAGATTAGCAACTAAAGATGATTTACTTAGTATTACTCAATTAGTCAAAGAGGCTAAACAGATTATGGAAGAATTCAACAACAACCAATGGGATGATGAATATCCCGCGAAAGAGCATTTTGAAGAAGACATCGAAAATAAAACACTATACGTTTTAGACGTTGATCATACAATTTATGGTTTTATTGTTATCGACCAAAACCAATCGGAGTGGTATGATGACATTGATTGGCCTGTTAATCGAAATGGAGCATACGTTATTCACAGATTAGCTGGATCAAAACAATATAAAGGTGCTGCGACTGAACTTTTCCAATTTGCCATGGACTTAGCAAATGAACATGATATTCATGTCATTTTAACGGATACATTTGCCCTCAATAAACCTGCTCAAGGATTATTTGAAAAGTTTGGTTTTACTAAAGTTGATGAGATAGAGATAGATTATCATCCTTTTGATAGAGGGGCACCTTTTTATGCTTATTATAAAAACATATAAGAATAGAGGTTGTAATTATGACAAAAATTGCATATACAGGTGGAGGAACAGTAGGACATGTTTCAGTGAATTTAAGTTTAATTCCTACTTCGATTGAAAAAGGACACGAAGCATTTTATATTGGTTCAAAACATGGTATTGAAAGAGAAATGATAGAGTCACAACTTCCTAATATTCAATACTATCCAATATCAAGCGGTAAATTACGTCGTTATCTATCCTTTGAAAATGCAAAAGATGTCTTTAAAGTTTTGAAAGGAATTTTAGATGCACGTAAAATACTTAAAAAACAAAAACCAGACTTACTCTTTTCAAAAGGTGGTTTTGTTAGTGTTCCGGTAGTTATAGCCGCACGTTCTTTAAAAATTCCAACTATCATACACGAATCAGATTTAACTCCTGGATTAGCTAATAAAATTTCTTTAAAATTTGCTAAGAAAATATACACAACCTTTGAAGATACACTTGCATATCTTCCAAAAGATAAAGCTGATTTTGTTGGAGCTACTGTACGTGAGGACTTAAAACAAGGGAATAAAGAAAGAGGTTATCAACTCACTGATTTTGATAAAAACAAAAAAGTGTTATTGGTCATGGGTGGAAGTTTAGGTAGTAAAAAACTTAATAATATCATTCGTCATAATATTGAGGCACTTCTCCATGATTATCAAATTATACACTTAACTGGAAAAGGACTTGTTGATGACTCAATTAATAAAAAAGGTTATGTTCAATTTGAATTTGTTAAAGACGACTTAACTGACTTATTAGCAATCACTGATACTGTTATAAGTCGCGCAGGTTCTAACGCAATTTATGAATTTTTAACGCTGCGAATACCGATGCTACTCATCCCCTTAGGACTTGATCAATCAAGAGGAGATCAAATTGATAATGCTAAAAACTTTGAATCTAAGGGTTATGGTCGTCATATTCCTGAAGATCAACTTACAGAAGTTAACTTATTGCAAGAATTAAATGATATTGAATTACATCGTGAATCTATTATTAAACAAATGGAAACATATCAAGAGAGTTACACGAAAGAAGATTTATTTGATAAAATTATTCATGATGCATTAAACAAGTAGGGGGCACCTATAATGAATCGATGGAAACGCATTTCATTGCTGATTGTTTTTACACTTATTTTTGGTATAATAGCTTTTTTTCATGAGTCAAGGCTTGGAAAATGGATAGATAACGAAGTATATGAATTTATTTATTCATCTGAAAGTTTCATTACCACATCTATTATGTTAGGTGCAACAAAAATTGGTGAAGTTTGGGCAATGGTTGCGCTATCCTTATTATTAGTTGCCTACCTTATGCTAAAACGTTTCAAGATTGAGACATTATTCTTTGTAATAGTAATGAGCTTATCTAGTACACTCAATCCACTATTAAAGAATATCTTTGATAGGGAACGTCCAACATTATTGCGTTTAATTGACATTTCCGGCTTTAGTTTTCCAAGTGGTCATGCTATGGGCTCAACTTCATTCTTTGGAAGCGCTATATATGTAATAAACCGTCATGATTCGGGTATCTCTAAAGGCGTGTTAATCGGTTTATGCGCACTTTTCATTTTATTAATATCAACTTCTAGAGTATACCTAGGCGTTCATTACCCTACAGATATTATTGCCGGCATTATTGGTGGTGCCTTCTGCATTGTTTTATCAACGTTAATATTAAAAAAACAACTCGCTGTATAAAGAAGCGCGGTTGGAATTTTAAATTAAATAGGTATTGACCAAACCACTGAAATGATTGTGAGTAAACAATGATTTTAGTGGTTTATTTAGTATATTCAAATCGGCGTTTTTAAATAAATATTGTTTGTAAGCTCAATGTTAATAATATTTATCTTATATTAATTTCTTTGTTTTCATTTTTGTTAATAAAAGACTTAAAATGTTGTCTTATAAATGTTTTAAGTCTTTTGTTTTTTGAAAAATTACAAACAAAAAATTTTGATTTACGAAAACTTAAATTTGAAAAAAGTTTACTTTAATAGCGATTACTTATACTGAACTTGTGATTAAATCTTCAAAGGAGCAAAGACATGATACAAATCAAGGATTTAAACAAAGTTTACGACAATGGTAGTCACGCAGTTAAAGATTTCAATCTAGATATTGAGGACAATGAATTTGTAGTATTTGTAGGACCTTCGGGATGTGGGAAATCAACAACGTTACGTATGATTGCAGGACTTGAAGATGTGAGCAAAGGGACAATTAGTATCAACGATAAAGTAATCAACGAATTACAACCTAAAGATCGTAAGATTGCTATGGTCTTTCAAAACTATGCATTATATCCACATATGACAGTTTATAAAAATTTAGCTTTCGGCTTAAAAATGCGAGGAATCAAGAAGAAAATTTATGACGAAAAAATTCAACATGCAGCTCAAATATTAGAAATTGAAAACCTCCTCGACCGTAAACCTAAAGCCTTATCTGGAGGACAACGTCAACGTGTGGCACTTGGTCGAGCTATCGTTAGAGAAGCTCAAATCTTTCTCATGGATGAACCACTTTCTAATTTAGATGCTAAATTACGAAGTAACATGAGAAGCGAAATTATAAAAATACATAAACAAATGAAAGCAACAACGATTTACGTGACACACGACCAAACTGAAGCTATGACAATGGCATCACGTATCGTCATATTAAAACAAGGCGAAATACAACAAATTGGTACGCCTGAAGAAATTTATCGTCATCCTGTCAATGAATTTGTTGCCACTTTCATTGGTAGCCCATCAATGAATATGGTTCCAATGACCTACAACATGGATGCTTGGTACTTCGATGGACAAAAAGTGGCTGATGCTACATTACTTCAACTTGCATCGCATGCACAATACAGACTTGGTATACGACCTGAAGACTTACATCTTGTTAATGATAACGAAATAAGTAATTATCCAATCCAACTTTCTCAATTCACTGTAGACTTAGTTGAGTTAACTGGTTCATACAAATTACTTCACTGTCATCACAATGAGCATAAAATCATAGCAGCTGTAGATAGTAATTTGGATTTTGAATTAGGACAAACAGTTTCCTTCGGTATAAAAACGGAAGATGGACACTTTTTCGATTCTGATTCAGGCGAAAGAGTACAAGAGGAGGTTTTATCATGAGTAAAAACAAAAAACAAAGCCTTCAATCCGCTCATCAAAAACCTTTGTTTAAAAGAATGTGGGAACACAAAGTACTTTACTTAATGATTTTACCTTGTTTACTCTTTTTCTTGATTTTCAACTATATTCCAATGACAAGTCTTGTTCTGGCATTCAAAGATTTCCGCTTCGATACTGGTATCATCGGCGGTGATTGGAAAGGGCTATACTATTTTAAACGCTTTTTCTCTGACCCTCGCTGTATTCAAATTATTATGAATACGCTAATTATAAGTGGCATGAAATTGATTTTAGCTCTACCATTTCCAATTATTTTAGCCATTATGTTTAACGAAATTAAAGATTCTAAATTAGGTAAGATTAGAGGTTTATTTCAAGGCGTACTTTACATCCCTCACTTTTTATCTTGGGTTGTAGTTATCGGTATTTTCAAGAAATTACTCGCTCCAGATGATGGACTTATGAATCAACTGATCCATCAATTTGGTGGCGACGGGTCGACTTACTTTATGATGAACCCTGAGTATTTTCACACCATCATGTTTTCTAGTTATATATGGAAGAATGTAGGCTGGGATTCCATTATTTATTTTGCAGCAATTATGAGTATTAATCCTGAAATTTATGAATCAGCTGCGATTGATGGCGCGAATCGTTTCAAACAAATTATACATATTACCTTACCTATGTTAACGCCAACAATTGTTATCTTATTCATCATTTCTCTAGGCGATATTTTAAAAGCAGGGTTCGATCAAATTTACCTACTCAAAACACCAGGTAACGCTAACGTTTCAGAAATACTGGATACATTTGTGATTCGTACTGGTATTGAGCAAGGCGATTTCAGTTACGCAATTGCGATTAGTCTATTACAGGGTGTGATAGGACTTATCGCTGTCGTCATTATTAATAAATTCGCAGATAAGAAACTGGATACATCACTATATTAAGGAGAATGTACATGTTTAGAAAGTCTATGCTCATCTTAATAATTGCAGTCATTTTGTTCGTAACAGCATGTAGCAAAGATAAAACGCAAGATGAAGCGAAAAGAAAAGCAGATGCTAAAGGTAAACCAGATACATGGATTGCAGATAGAAAACTTAAAGGACTTGTGTTTCAAAGTGATAACGATGCCTCTCCTAAAATGAATAAAGAAGTCGCTCAAGAACTTAAGAAAAGGACTGGCATCACGTTAGAACTTCAAACCGTTTCTAATGAAGATTCCACAGAAGCATTAACTTCAGGACTCGCTTCAGGAGATTTACCCGATTTCATCGTTTATTACTTAGATGATAGTGGACGACCTGAAATGAAAGTACTAAATAAAGCAGCGAAACAAGGTCGACTCACAGACTTAACGAAAATGCTTAAAAACACAAAAATTTATAGTAAGTATTTCAAAAAAGGATATTTACCAAAAGATACGAAAGATAACATCATGTTTAATAAAGAACAAGATGGAACGTACCTTGTACATATGGGGATTAACCGTCATCCAGGACAAGAAGAACGTCGCACTGTAGGTGGTCCTTACGTCAGAAAAGATATCATGGATATACTTCATATCGACCCTACTTCTATCAAGACGTCCAAAGATGTAGAAAAACTTGCTGAAAAGATGAAAGAACACCACTTCAAAGATGATAATGGTAAAGAAATCACACCTATTGGCCCAACAGCATGGGGCGGTGACGATCGTACTAAATTCTATAATGACCTTGTGTGGACTGGTCAGTCTGATGAGAAATTTTTAAATAAAGGTAAGAAAATTATACATGAATCACAAACCGAATATCCACTTAAACGTGTACATTACGTTAAAGACCTTATGAAGAAAGGCTTAATGACAAAAGAGTTCTATACAATGGAAGAAAATAAAGCAAAAGAAGGACTCGTTAATGGCTCATGGGGCATTGTTTCAGATTTACATAACTATGTTACTGAAAATCAAAGTATGAAATACGTTCCACTTGGGCCACTCAATACAGTCAAAGGTAAATTTAGAGTTGAAAAGCCATATAAATCAGGCGCAAACGGTTGGGCTGTACCAAGTACGACTGAACATACTGAAGACGTCGTTAAACTCGCTGATTTCCTTGCAAGTCGCAGAGGTAAATTACTCGGTCAGTACGGTATTAAAGGACGTGACTATACGTTAGATAAGAAAGGTAACCCTCATGTTAAACCTGAAGTGTTAAAAGAAGTTGAAAATAATCCAGACGAAGCTAAAAAACGTGGTTTTAGAGGTGCGGGTTCTTATTGGGCAGATCATCTTGGTTATACTGATATAGATAATAAAGCTGATTTCGGTGAAACTGAATACGGAGATAATACAAAAACGAAAAAGACGACTCCTGAAAAGATTGCTGATATGTGGCATTATGATCAAAGACAGAAACACGCCAAAATCGTAAACGGACTCACAGTAAAGTCATTCTTATCTAAATATGAATATGGCGAAGATTTAGAAGTTGCACTCGATGATTATAGTGACGCTATTAAACGTGCTTATTATTCTCAATCAGACAAGGAAACGAAACAAATTATTGATAGTGCTAAGCAACGTTTAGAAGAGGCAGGCTTAAATCAATTTGAAAGATACGTTGAAAATCAAAGAGATAAAAAAGGAACTCAAATTATTTATTAAGAGGTGGCAGAGACAATGAAAGTTTCACAAGATAAAAGTGCGCTTGTCATTCGTATTATCTCATTAATCATTATTATTGGTTTAGTAATCACAATTATCCTCCCGATGATTAATATCTTTGCCTTAGCATTTAACTCTGGGGTAGATGCTCAAAAAGGTGGCATCACTTTCTACCCGCGTAAATTTTCACTAGATAATTTTAAGGAGATATTTAAACAAGGCACGTTATTAAATGCATTATTTATTAGTATCGCAAAGACAGTCATAGGAACGATACTAAGCGTCATATTAACAGCTATGGCTGCATACGTTCTAACAATCAAAAGTTTACCGTTTCGAAGAATCATCTCATTCTTCCTAGTCTTTACGATGTTATTCAGTGTCGGTGTTGTACCACTTTATATCCTATTAAATCAACTTCATTTAACAGATACATTCTGGGTATACATTTTACCGTCACTTTATAGCGTTTATAACATTTTAATTATGCGTACATTCTTCAATCAATTACCTAGTAGTGTGATTGAAGCCGCTAGAGTAGATGGTTGTAATGACTTTCAAATCTTTTGGAAAATTGTCTTACCCATGAGTAAACCCGTGGTGGCATCAATTACATTATTTAACGCCGTGAGTCAGTGGAATGATTGGTTTACAGGTGCATTCTTCGTACGTAATCCAAACCTCAAACCGTTAGCTACTGTTTTACAAGATATGTTAACGAAACAAGCTGCCATTGCAGATGCTTTAAAACAAAAGTCAGGTTCATATGCGATGTTAGACAAGTTGACAATTACAGGGGACTCAATGCAGATGGCAATGATTGTACTATTAACAATTCCAGTATTATTCCTCTTCCCATTTGTTCAGAAGCATTTTGTAAAAGGTATAACTATCGGTTCGACAAAAGAGTAAAGGAGACGAAACAATGACTACAATTCTACAATTAAGCGATTTACATATTGGGCCACACAATGATGAAAAAGATCAAAAAACTTACGATTTAATTCATCATATGATGACACACTATCAACCTGACATCACAGTATTAACAGGTGACCAAATTTGGTCTGAAGGCGTCATTGATTCAGGTCGCGTTTATAAGAAATTAATGGAGTATTTAAATCGATATGATACGCAAATTGCAACGACATTTGGTAATCACGATACAGAGGGGCATCTCAAACGTTCAGACTTACGCGCTATTGAGGACCAATATTCTACCAACTATGTACAGAAAAATCATAGCCTCATTGTTGATGATAAAGAAGCTTATACAATAGAAGTTGTAAACAACGATACAGTCACACATGTGCTTTATGTTATTGATGGAGGAGATTATAATCCATTTGGCATAGGTGATTATGATTTTATAAGACCTGAACATATGAATTGGCTTAGGGAAACACATCAAGCATATCAAACTCAATTTCAACACAACTTTCAACATAACTTATTATTTACACATATTCCATTACAAGAATATAGAGAAGTTGAGAATATTGGTGAATATCATGGCATTTTCAATGAACCTATTGCGTGCTCAAAAATTAATTCTGGATTATTTAGTCAGATGTTACTAAACGGTGATATTGAAGGTATGTTCTGCGGTCATGACCATGACAATGATTTTACGATTAATTTATATGGGATTCGCCTTAGCTTTGGTCGTGTTGGTGGTTACAATACTTATGGTGATTTACAACGTGGGGCTAGATTAATTGAGTTGCAACCTGACGCTTTATATAAATCGAAAGTGTTAGAATTTGATGATCGTTTCTAAAAGAACTTTTCGGTCATTATACATTCCTATTTTAATAGAACAACTTTTCATACTCATCATGGGTCAAGCTGATACATTGATGTTAAACAGCTATAGCACTGATGCCGTTGCTGCTTCGGGAATGATAAGCCAAATACTCATGCTCATCACGTTTCTGATTACAATCATTCATGTGGGTACAAATATACGTATTGTTCACTTGAAGGAACATCAACCTTCAAGTATTTCACAAGAGATTTATCATAATTTGTTATTCAATATCATAGTATCTATCGTATTTACGATTGTGATTGGGATCGCATTCGAACTTATCTTACGACTTTTTCAGGTACCTCAAGATATATTCAAACTGACCTATCAATTTGGAATGATTATATTGAGTGTACTCACTTTAACGACCTGTCACATGTATATTGGTACTGTATTACGTGTCATGAATCATGCATCATCAGCTACACGCATTACTATCATTAGTAATGTGACTAATATCATTTTGAACGGTATCGTACTCTTTATTATTCCAGAATATGTAGGTAACCCTGTATTAGGTGTCGCGGTGGTAACAGCGTTCAATCGTTTATTGGGATGTACTTTAGCTTTAATTGCGCTGATACAAATTTTCCGTCCATTCAAGCATTACTTCAAGCTGAGCTGGAAGAAAATATATCAGGTTTCGACATTAGGTATCCCAACAGCAGGTGAACAAATTTCTTATAATTTTGCACAGACATTTACAACTGCATTTATTGCGATGTTAGGCACTCAAGTCATCGCTGCGAAATCTGTTTCTACTGTTTTAAGCGGCCTGTCTTTTAGTTGTGCTATGGCATTTAGTGCTGCTAGCCAAATTTATTTAGGAAAATTTATATCCCGTCGACGTTACCGTACTTTAAAGAAAGTTGTTATAAAAAGTATTTGGTTTAATATCACACAATCTTTCATGATTATGACGTGTGTATTTATAGGATTTATAGTGTGTGGACGTTGGATAACACACGACTTACAAACCTATCATTTAATCATTTACTATCTTGTTATACTTTTTGGATTAGAACCGATACGTGCAATTAATAATCTAATTGTAGATTTATTAAACGTGACAGGGGATGTACGTTATCCAGTCACCGTGAGTGTTGTGACCACATGGTTGTTATTATTACCTGGAAGTTATCTATTAGGTATTCATTGGAGATTAGGTTATACAGGAATTATTTTAGTGAGTATTGCTGATGAAGCGCTGAGATTTATCATTATGTATCTTAGATGGCGAAATGATCGTTGGCAAGCACGAATGAAGCAGATTGGAGTATAGATAATTATGTATAAAAGAAATGAACGTTTGAATCTTATTCGTAAACGTGTTGATCAGTACGGACAGGTGGCAGTAAAAGATTTAGCTATATTCTTACAAGTTACGCCTGAAACCGTGAGAAAGGATTTAGAAACCTTAGAAAACGATAAACTGATTACACGTACACATGGAGGTGCGATACAATACAATCATATTAATAAAGAGAAATCATATGCGAATAAGTGGCAGAAACAATCACAAGTAAAAGAGCGTATTGCTAAGAAAGCTGCTTTGCAAATACAGTCTGGAGAAATTATTGTCATCGATGGTGGAACCACAACAGGGCGAATTCCTCAATATCTCAATGATATTACTCAGACCACGATTGTGACGAATTCTCTGAAGATTGCGGATGAATTGAATCGTGCTATAGAGGAGCAACGAATTCAAGCAGAAGTGATTATGCTTGCTGGAAAGACGAATACTGAACAAGATGTTGTGCGCGGGCATATGACGAATGAGTTATTACAACGTTTTAAATTTGATAAAGCTTTTATTTCATGTGGTTCGTTTGATACGAGTGATTGTTATGAATTTGATCTGGAAGAAGCGCATGCAAGTCACATTATGATTCAAAAAAGTCAACTGAGTTATCTCTTAGCGGATAGTAGTAAGCGAGATGCGCATGCGTCGTATCGTATTGATGGGTTTAGCGAAATTGATTATATGATTTCTGATTATGCTAAACCTCAGAATATAGAATATTTTAATCAGAAGCATTGGTTACAGATTTAACTTATAGAAAATGAAGCCTGAGACTTCGTCTTTTTTAAATAAAAGAAGACGCCTCAGGCTTTATTTAATTTTACGAATGGTAACACCTGAGGCTTTGCCCAAGTATAAGTGCCACTAGCAATGAATATTTTTTCGTTGCAGTGGCACTAAAAAACAGCAGACCTCAAGTGTCAAAGGCCTACTGCTTTTATTGAAACGTCCTATCTTAACGTTAGTCTTTTACGGGCATATAAAAGGGGATAGTTGAAAATGACCAATCCAAAAGAACAACTTGTATGTGGGGGGAATGTTTTTCAATTGGTATTGATAATCATTTTCAATTAACATTATACATGATTGATAATGATTGTCAATTAGAAATATATACATTTTTTCGATTTAATTTAAATATAATGATAATGCTAGAGTGACTTTTTCTAAAGACAGTCTACTTATTCGACTATCTATTAAGGTGGTTCATGGTAAAATGATACTAGTTTCATAACAAATCATTTACAATTTTGAATTACATCTTTAGAAATACGAGTTAATTGTTTAAGATGTAGCGTGAGGTGCAAATATGACAAATATTTTAATCGTAGAAGATGAGCAAAATCTTGCTAGATTTATAGAGCTTGAATTAACTCATGAAAATTATACTGTTGATATAGAGAATGATGGAAAGGCAGGTTTGGACAAAGCATTATCTAAGCCCTATGATTTATATATTTTAGACTTAATGCTTCCAAACATAAATGGTCTAGAAATTTGTAGACAAATTCGTCAAAAAACAACTACTCCAATTATCATCATTACTGCAAAAAGCGAGACATATGATAAAGTAGCTGGGTTGGACTATGGGGCAGATGACTACATTGTAAAACCCTTTGATATAGAAGAATTGCTTGCAAGAATAAGAGCGGTATTGCGCAGACAGCCAGATAAAGATGTTTTAGATATCAATGGTATTATCATTGATAAAGATGCCTTTAAAGTTACTGTTAATGGCCATCAATTAGAATTAACTAAAACAGAATACGATTTACTATATGTTTTAGCTGAAAATCGTAACCACGTCATGCAACGTGAACAAATTCTCAATCACGTATGGGGGTATAATAGTGAAGTAGAAACGAATGTCGTTGATGTTTATATTCGTTATTTACGTAATAAACTCAAACCTTTTAATAAAGAAAAATCCATAGAAACAGTACGTGGCGTAGGGTATGTGATTCGATGATTAAGCGTCAAAAATTAAAATATAAATGGATGCTTATTACGACGCTCATTACCTTCACGACAATATTACTTTTCTGCTTAATTATTATTTTCTTTTTAAAAGATACTTTACGAAGTAGTGAAATTGACGAAGCTGAAAGAAGTTCAAATGATATCGCCAATCTGTTCCATTCAAAATCTTTAAGTGATATATCTGCATTGGATTTAAATGCATCCTTAGAAAATTTTCAAGAAATATTAATTTATGATGATAAGGGTAGAAAGTTAATTCAAACATCAAATGATAATACACTTGCTTATGATAACAAAATTGATTTCAAACATCCTGAACGTATACATATTCATAGAAGCCACGGTATTAATTACTTAGTAATAACTGAACCTATACGTTCGAAGGAATTTTCTGGATACAGTGTATTAGTCCATTCTCTTCAAAATTATGATAATCTCGTTAAATCACTTTATATCGTTGCACTTGCTTTTGGATTAATTGCAACCATTATAACTGCCGGCGTGAGTTATATCTTTTCTTCGCAAATTACTAAACCAATAGTTACAATGTCCAATAAAATGAATCAAATTAGAAGAGATGGTTTTCAAAATAAACTTGAATTAACTACAAATTATGAAGAAACAGACAATTTAATTGATACCTTTAATGAAATGATGTATCAAATAGAAGAATCTTTTAATCAGCAACGTCAATTTGTCGAGGATGCTTCACATGAATTAAGAACGCCACTACAGATTATTCAAGGTCATCTCAATTTAATTCAACGTTGGGGAAAAAAAGATCCAGCAGTTTTGGAGGAATCTTTAAATATTTCAATTGAGGAAGTGAATCGAATAACAAAACTTGTCGAAGAACTACTTTTACTTACCAAAGATAGAGTCAATCATAATGTTTTGGAATGTGAAAATGTAGACATAAATAGCGAGATTCAGTCACGTGTGAAGTCACTGCAACACCTACATCCAGATTATACCTTTGAAACACATCTTGCTACTAAACCTATCCAATTAAAAATTAACCGTCATCAGTTTGAACAACTTTTACTCATATTTATTGATAATGCAATGAAATACGATACTGAACATAAGCACATTAAAATTGTTACTCAACTAAAAAATAAAATGATTATGATTGATATTACTGATCATGGTATGGGTATACCAAAAGCTGACTTAGAATTTATCTTTGATCGATTTTATCGTGTAGATAAATCACGTGCACGTAGTCAAGGAGGCAATGGATTAGGACTATCAATAGCTGAAAAAATTGTACAACTTAACGGTGGTATGATTCAGGTTGAAAGTGAACTACAAAATTACACGACTTTCAAAATCAGTTTTCCAGTACTAAATTAAATAAATAGTATTATTTAAGTAACGAATGATTACGATCAAACAAGGGACAAATAAATTATTACAGGCTTAGATATTAACAACCCTTAAACTAGTACTATAAATGATTAAATCCATTGACACCTATCATTATAAATAAAGATTACGGACATTATACTAAGATGCTGATTAGAATAGCTATATCATGTCATACTAATGAAAGGAACTTCTTCACAAAGGTTCTCTTACTATAGAATAGACAAGATAAACTTGATAGACGGAGATAGCGATCATACGGGAGCGAGACTATGAATTTGGAGTAAATTCTGTCTTGCTCCTATTTTGTATAATAATAGGTAAATGTACTTTAACAATATATGAAATAATGCTATGATAACCATGTAAGCGTTTCATCATTTTTGTGGAGGGTGTTAAATGACTAAGAACAAGAAAGAATTTACAGAGGCTCCTGTAAACTTCGGTGCAAATCTTGGCCTTATGCTAGATTTGTATGATGATTATCTACAAGATCCATCATCCGTACCTGAAGATTTACAAGTCTTGTTCAGTACAATTAAAACAGGTGAAGCTCATATCGAAGCTAAACCTACCACTGATGGGGGTGGTTCACAAGCGGGAGATAGCACAATTAAACGTGTTATGCGCTTAATCGATAATATTCGTCAATACGGACATTTAAAAGCAGATATTTATCCAGTAAATCCTCCAGAGCGTCAAAATGTTCCTAAATTAGAAATCGAAGATTTTGATTTAGATAAAGAAACTTTGGAAAAAATATCATCTGGAATTGTCTCTGAACATTTTAAAGGCATTTATGACAATGCCTATGATGCAATTGTTCGTATGGAAAGACGTTACAAAGGACCGATAGCTTTTGAATACACTCACATTAATAATAATAAAGAACGTGTGTGGTTAAAAAGAAGAATTGAAACGCCTTATAAAGCAAGTTTAAACGATAATCAAAAAAAAGAACTTTTCAAAAAACTCGCACACGTAGAAGGTTTTGAAAAATATTTGCACAAAAATTTTGTTGGGGCTAAACGTTTTTCAATTGAAGGTGTCGATACGTTAGTTCCAATGCTTCAACACACAATCACATTAGCAGGTAACGAGGGGATTAAAAACATTCAAATCGGTATGGCTCACCGTGGACGTTTAAATGTATTAACGCATGTCTTGGAAAAACCTTATGAGATGATGATTTCAGAATTTATGCATACAGATCCAATGAAGTTTTTACCAGAAGATGGTAGTTTAGAATTAACTTCAGGTTGGACATCAGATGTGAAGTATCACCTAGGTGGCGTTAAAACGACTAACTCATATGGAATAGAACAACGTATTTCTTTAGCGAATAATCCAAGTCATTTGGAAATCGTTGCATCCGTTGTTGCTGGTAAAACAAGAGCAGCACAAGATAATACACATCAAGTAGGAGGTCCATCTACCGACTTCCATAAAGCAATGCCGATTATTATACATGGTGATGCGGCATATCCAGGTCAAGGTATTAATTTTGAAACGATGAACTTAGGTAGTTTAAAAGGATATTCTACAGGTGGTTCACTTCATATTATTACAAATAATAGAATCGGTTTTACAACTGAACCTTTTGATGGACGTTCAACAACGTACTCTTCCGACGTAGCTAAAGGTTACGATGTTCCAATACTACACGTAAATGCCGATGATGTAGAAGCAACAATTGAAGCTATTGAAATTGCAATGGAGTTCCGTAAAGAATTTCATAAAGATGTAGTTATTGATTTAGTAGGTTATCGTCGTTATGGGCATAATGAAATGGATGAGCCTTCTATTACTAATCCAGTTCCATACCAAAATATTAGAAAACATGATTCAGTTGAAATTTTATATGGTAAAAAGTTAGTTGATGAAGGTATTATTTCTGAAGACGAAATGAATGAAGTTATTGACAGTGTTCAAAAAGAAATGCGAACAGCACATGATAAAATTGATAAAAATGACAAAATGAATAACCCAGATATGGAAAAACCAGAATCACTCCAACTACCTTTACAAAGTGATACGAAAGATTTCTCATTTGATCATTTAAAAGAAATCAATGATGCAATGCTTGATTATCCAAAAGATTTTCATGTACTGAAAAAGCTCAATAAAGTACTTGAAAAACGTAGAGAACCTTTTGAAAAAGAAGGGGGGCTTGTCGATTGGGCTCAAGCAGAGCAACTTGCTTTTGCAACCATATTACAAGATGGAACTTCAATTCGTTTAACAGGTCAAGATAGTGAAAGGGGAACATTTAGTCATAGACATGCTGTGCTTCATGATGAAGAAAATGGTAATACATTCACGCCATTGCATCATGTACCTCAACAACAGGCTACTTTTGATATTCATAATTCGCCGCTATCTGAAGCAGCTGTAGTTGGATTTGAGTATGGTTATAACGTCGAAAATAAAGGTAACTTTAACATATGGGAAGCTCAATATGGCGACTTTTCTAATATGTCTCAAATGATGTTTGACAATTTCCTCTCAAGTTCTCGCGCAAAATGGGGTGAGCGTTCAGGTTTAACACTTTTCTTACCACATGCTTTTGAAGGGCAAGGACCAGAGCATTCATCGGCACGCTTAGAAAGATTTCTACAATTAGCCGCTGAAAATAATTCAACTGTAGTTAATCTATCTAGTGCAAGTAATTACTTCCATTTACTACGTGCGCAAGCCGCTAGTTTAGATACATTAGAAATGAGACCATTAATTGTCATGTCACCTAAGAGTCTTTTAAGAAATAAAACAGTAGCTAAACCTATTGATGAGTTTACATCTGGCGGTTTTAAACCTATCATCACAGAAGATATCGATGAACAAAAAGTCAAAAAAGTGATTTTAGCATCAGGAAAGATGTATATTGACCTAAAAGAATATTTAGCTAAAAATCCTAACGATTCTATTCTTCTCATAGCAGTAGAAAGATTATATCCGTTCCCAGAAGAAGAAATTAAAGAAGTATTAAAATCGTTACCTCATCTTGAAAATGTGTCATGGGTTCAAGAAGAACCTAAAAATCAAGGTGCATGGTTATTTGTGTATCCTTATCTAAAAGCACTTGTTGCTAATAAATATGATTTAACTTATCACGGTAGAATACAAAGAGCTGCACCTGCTGAAGGCGATGGAGAAATTCATAAACTTGTACAAACTAAAATTATTGAAAGTAGCATTAACAATTAACTAGGGGGAAAAATAAGTATGGCAGAGGTAAAAGTTCCAGAATTAGCAGAATCAATCACAGAGGGTACCATTGCAGAATGGTTAAAAAATGTAGGCGATAATGTAGATAAAGGTGAAGCTATCTTAGAACTAGAAACAGATAAAGTTAACGTCGAAGTAGTTTCTGAAGAAGCTGGGGTATTATCAGAACAATTAGCCGAGGAAGGCGATACAGTTGAAGTAGGTCAAGCTGTAGCTGTAGTAGGAGAAGGACAAGTAAACACATCTAGCGATAGTTCTAACGAATCTTCACAAAAAGATGAAGCTAAAGAGAAAGAAACGCCAAAACAATCTAATTCGAATTCTAGTGAAAGTAAAAATACACAAGATAATAGCCAGCAACGTATCAATGCAACACCATCTGCACGTCGACATGCGCGTAAAAATGGCGTTGATTTAAGCGAAGTATCCGGAAAAGGCAATGATGTTCTAAGAAAAGATGATGTTGAAAATAGTCAAAAATCTTCAAGTCAAACAGCTAAAAGTGAAAGCAAATCACAAAACAGTGGTTCTAAACAAACCAATAACAATCCATCAAAACCTGTTATTCGTGAAAAAATGTCTCGACGCAAAAAAACTGCTGCAAAAAAATTATTAGAAGTATCAAATCAAACAGCTATGCTTACTACATTTAATGAAGTTGATATGACAAACGTTATGGATTTACGTAAACGTAAAAAAGAACAATTTATCAAAGATCATGATGGTACTAAATTAGGATTTATGTCCTTCTTTACTAAAGCTGCCGTTGCAGCTCTCAAAAAATATCCTGAAGTAAATGCTGAGATAGATGGCGATGATATGATTACTAAACAATTTTACGATATCGGCATTGCAGTATCCACTGACGATGGATTACTCGTACCATTTGTTAGAGATTGTGATAAGAAAAATTTTGCAGAAATTGAACAAGAAATCGCTAATTTAGCCGTAAAAGCTCGTGATAAAAAATTAGGCCTTGATGACATGGTTAATGGTTCGTTTACCATCACTAATGGCGGTATCTTTGGCTCAATGATGAGTACACCGATTATAAATGGTAATCAAGCAGCTATCTTAGGTATGCATTCAATTATTACACGCCCAATTGCAGTTGATAAAGATACAATTGAAAATCGTCCAATGATGTATATTGCATTAAGCTATGATCATAGAATCATCGATGGGAAAGAGGCAGTAGGATTCTTAAAAACAATCAAAGAACTCATTGAAAACCCTGAAGATTTATTACTTGAATCATAATTTGGAACCTAACATACTTAAAAAACAACGACGTAAATCGTCGTTGTTTTTATGTTCAATATGTCTAAAGTGTAATGATAATCTTATATATATAAATATCTGTAAAGAAATCAAAATAACACGATGTCTTTACAGATATACTTTAGTATTAACCTATCATTGAGCAAGAAATATAACTTCTATAATCGCTAAGATAATAAACACAACAAATGCGATAGTAAAATATTTAAATCTTGGTTGTTGTTTATGATTTAAATTTGTAAATACCTCGATTGCGGAATAAACTGCTATTAGTACAGTAACTGCAAATATAATCCATAAATTAGACATACTCATGCCTCCTTGATTACTTCTTTAATTACATTTTAATACATACAAAATATTTAGCCAATCTGTATGTTTTATTTTTCTAATAAATAATAAATCAACAACAAATAAATATCTATCTTTATATGAGTGTTCATCATATTCAAGTGTTACAAAATACGTTATAATGTTATCTGTAAAGATAAATAGAGGAGTGTCAGTTAATGAGTGGACTTAGAAGTGTCACTTTAGGAACAAACGATTTATCTAAAACGAAAGAATTATTTAACCACATCATTGGTTTACAACATTCAACTAAAAATGAACATGCCATAAGATTTGGTGACGCTAATTTAAGTCCTGGAACGCGTGTTCACTTTGTTGAGGTTCCAGAGGAAGATTATAAAAATCTACACATAGATAGTGTTGGACTTAGAACACCTTCTGATTCTGGATTAGTAGAATATCAAACTATTTTTGACAAGTTTAATATATCCTATAGTTCAATCACTGAACTTAATGGACTTAAACATTTCACTTTTAAAGATCATAATCAACAAAAATTTGATATTTATTCTAACGAGTTAAATACTGGTATAGGCTTAGGTATGCCTACTTTCGATAGTCCTGTTAACCCTTTACATCAAGTTCAAGGCTTAGGTCCAGTCATTATTAAGGTGAACGAGTTATCTGTCACCACTTCTATTCTCACACAAGTATTTCAATTAGATTTATTTGCTGAATATCTTCCACATGAAGATGCACAACAACCTATTCAAGTGTTTCGTATAGGTGAAGGTGGTCTTGGTGGTGAAATCCATTTATTTGAAAGCGATGAAGATATTCAAATGAATACACACGGGCCTATTGAGCAAGTGGAATTCTCTACAAGTGATACTCAATTGTATCTTCAAGCAAAAAACCGTTTGGATGAGATAGGTGTTCCATATCAAACTCTTGAACAGGATACTTCAGAATCTCTTAGAATCACTGAAAATAGTGGCATTTCATTTATTTATACACTTGAAAAGTAAATATGATTTAAGGATGGTTATTACATGTTACATGAAACTTGGAAAGAACGTACACCAATTAAAAAAGTAGAAGTGACAAATACTGATGCCAAAAAATTTACAGTTGCAGATATGCTAACTATCGGCAAACAGTATGATGTTATTAACGAAACTGAAGAATATTATCAAATTATAGATAATTCAGGTTTAGTAGGTGGCTATTACAAAGACTACTTCAAAGAGATATAATTTAATCTCTTTCAACTAAATACGTTATCATTGCAATGGATATATTTTTCAATCATCAGTTTACATTAACTCAATAATGACTAAATAAGTCATTTATTTTAATCATTTTAAATAAGACTAAGACTATGCACCAAAAACTAATGTCTTAGTCTTTTTTAACATTAAAGGATGGGAATTATGGTACAAACAGTTTACAAAAATTCAGATCAAACAGTTTTTGAGGATGCTAAAGCTTTATTTCAATTAAATAAGAACATACTACTAAAAGGGCCAACAGGATCAGGAAAAACCAAGCTTGCCGAAACGTTAAGTCACGTTATGAAATTACCTATGCATCAAGTTAATTGTTCAGTAGATCTAGATACTGAAAGCTTATTAGGTTTTAAAACAATTCAAACTAATGAAGAAGGCCACCAAGAAATTGTCTTCATTGATGGTCCTGTAATAAAAGCAATGAAAGAAGGTCACATTTTATATATAGATGAAATTAATATGGCAAAACCGGAAACATTACCTATACTTAACGGTGTATTAGATTATCGACGTCAATTGACAAACCCTTATACTGGTGAAGTGATTAAAGCAGCTCCTGGATTTAATGTAATTGCTGCTATTAACGAAGGTTATGTAGGAACATTACCAATGAATGAGGCTTTAAAAAATAGATTTATCGTCATAGAAGTAGATTATATCGATGGTGACATTCTTAAAACAGTCATTAAAGAGCAAAGTAAATTACAAGATGAACAATTGATTCAACATATCATTAAATTTAACGAAGATTTACGTACTATGACCAAACAAGGTCAAATTTCTGAAGAGGCTGCAAGTATTCGAGCTTTAATCGACCTTAGTGATTTAGCAACTGTCATGCCTATTGAACGTGCGGTACAACGTACAATTATTGATAAATTAGAGGATGAGCGAGAACAACAAGCGATACTTAACGCTATCGAGCTTAATTTTTAAAGAGGGATAAAAATGAGTGATCGTTTTATAAAATTCAACGATGAACAATTAGATGCAAAACAAGTAATGATGTTACAAGACTTAGCACGTTTACTTTTAAAAAATGAACAAACGCAAGTTAAAATACAAAAATTCCCTTACTATAATCCTTATAGTAATACACTCATTGCGAGTTGGTTTTGGTCTCATAGACCGAAACATATTGAACAAGCTGGACTGAAAACAGATGTCTTACTCGCAACGTATGGATATCTGAATATGGATCTTTCAATCATCAATCAAGTTTTACACAACAATGATTTCGAACACCCTAAGTTCTTTCATCAATTATTTAAACTTTTAGAGGATGTACGTATATTTGAACATATTAGACAACAAAGACCTAGCACTACAAAAATGATTGATTTACGCATAGAAACACGATTATCTTTCACAGAATCTCAAATTAATTTTTACAAAACTAAAACTGTATATACTGATTTACTTTTTCTTTATTTAGAGCATGCATTTTTAAGTCAAAACTTTTTTAATATTCCATCCATACATCCAACATTTGATGACATTTTAGTTCATATGTATCAGTACTTACCAAATATTTTTCAGAATCATACATCAGAAGATAATATGTATTTAGCAGAACGTATCATGTATCAAGTGGATGATTTATTAAAGGAAGATATGCTAAATGAATATTACTACTTACCTCAAAAATTATATGAAGATATTTATGCAGATAGTTTTGAAGACTTAAAACGTACAGATGCGAGCAATACTGATGGTAAAGATAATCATCAGACAGAGGAAGATGTAGAAACAGCTGAAGCTGAAACAAAAGCCGCAGACAGTGAGTCTAAAGGCGGGGCATATTTAGAAATGGAGCTACATGAGGGTGAAAACAGTGAAGTTATGGCTGATAATGATACGGCTCGAGAAGGTGACAGCACTGATGATATGACTGATATGATGACCAAAAAAGGTAAAGGGTCAGAAAATACACTTGATCACGATGAAGGTGGATTTACAGGACAAAACCAGACTTTTGCTTTAAAAGGCATTAATAAAGACGTAAGTATTGAATGGAATATCCCTGATATTACACCGCAAAATGTGATAGATTATCAATATTCAAAAAATGATGTGCAGTTTGAAATTAAAGATTTAATACAAATTATCGAAAAGACCATCGACAGAGAACATGAAGATGAAAGACACAATTTAACAAAGGGACGCTTACAAAAAGACCTTATTAATTGGTTTATTGATGATCAATTTAAGTTATTTTACAAAAAACAGGATTTAAGCAAGACTTTCGATGCAACATTTACATTACTTATCGATGCATCAGCGAGTATGCACGATAAAATGGATGAAACGATCAAGGGTGTCGTCTTGTTCCATGAAACTTTAAAATCTTTGAATATTAAACATGAAATACTAGCATTTAATGAAGATGCTTTTGAAGCTGACGAACGTCAACAACCAAATATCATTGATGAAATCATTAATTATAATTACTCTATCTTTGAAAAAGAAGGCCCACGTATCATGACATTAGAACCTCAAGATGATAATCGTGATGGCGTAGCTATCAGAATTGCGAGCGAGCGTTTATTACAAAGAAGTCATGAACAACGCTTTTTAATCGTATTCTCAGATGGAGAACCGTCTGCATTTAATTACAGTCAAGATGGTATTTTAGATACGTATGAAGCTGTTGAACGTGCGCGCAAATTTGGTATAGAAGTATTTAATGTCTTTCTTAGCCAAGAGCCAATTACTGAAGACATTGAACAAACCATTCATAACATATATGGCCAATTTGCTATATTTGTCGAAGGCGTGGAACATTTACCGAGTCACCTATCACCATTACTAAAAAAATTGTTACTTAAATCTTTATAAAAGTTAGTTTATCAATTCAAAATTTCTAACTTGTAACTTCATTAATATAAATCATTACGTATTTTTGACGAAGTAATTACATCAATTGTACAATGTTTTAATTTTCTGAAATTTTATATAGACTAATATTTCTTTATTATGATAGAATATTGAATGTTGCATTATTAGATAAAAAGGAGTAGCATTATGAATAAAAATACGTGGATTATAGGCTTTACTTTATTCGCTATGTTTTTTGGCGCAGGTAACCTTATATTTCCAACACAACTTGGACTCGAAAGTGGTCACTTCTTTTGGCCAGCCATACTAGCCTTTGCACTTACGGGTATTGGATTACCGCTTCTTGGCGTTGTGGTAGGCGCGCTTGATAAACATGGTTATATTGGGTCTTTTAATAAAATATCACCACGATTTTCATTAATATTTTTGATTATCATCTATCTCACTATAGGACCATTATTTGCGATACCACGTACAGCTTCAACTTCATTTGAAATGACTGTTACTCCTATTGCACATAATAGTGGTAATTTAGCATTATTTATTTTTACAGTAATCTATTTTTTAATCGTTCTTTATTTATGCTTGAATCCTAATAAGATGATAGATCGTATTGGTTCATTACTTACACCTTTATTACTTATTACCATTGTCGCTATAATCATTAAAGGTTTTGTAGATTTTGGTGGACATTCTTCAAATTACGGCATGACAAATGCTTATCATTCCAATTTAAGTGGATTTTCACAAGGATTTACACAAGGTTACCTTACAATGGATGCTATTGCTTCTATTGCGTTTTCAATGATTGTTGTTAATGCGATTAAAACAACAGGAATACAGCATGCTGATAAAATCTTTAAACAGACCATTATTGCTGGTCTCATAGCTGCAATCGCATTAGTATTTATATATATATCGCTAGGGTACATAGGCAATCATATCAATATTCCTTCAGATACTCTAAAGGAATTGAAAGCTAAAGATCAAAATATAGGGACGTATTTACTCACAACAATGGCAACGAAGGGCTTTGGTACTTTCGGAAAATACTTACTTGGTATTATCGTATCATTAGCATGTTTAACTACTGCTTGTGGATTAATCGTATCAGTAAGTGAATATTTCCATAGAATAATACCTAAGATACCTTATAAAGTATTTGTGGTGTTTTTCATTTTAGTTAGTTTCATTTTAGCTAACCAAGGACTTAATTCCGTAATTAAAATGTCAGTCCCTGTACTCAGTGTAATCTATCCAGTGGCTATTACAGTTATTTTGTTAATACTCATTGCTCGCTTCATACCTACAAAACGTATTGCACAACAAATACCGTTAATTATTGTAGCAATTGAATCAATCTTAAGCTTAATAACGACACAAGGGTGGATACGTATTTCATTTATAGATAGTTTACCTTTAAAAGAATATTCACTTGAATGGTTCCCAATTGCTGTTGTAGCAACTCTTGTTGGTTACATGATTAGTTATTTTGTTAAACAATCTAACATTGTATATCAAAAAGAATAAGTAAATTTAAAATAAAAAGCACTCGTCAAATAAGTGATAGACTAAATCTAAATCACATGTGACGAGTGTTTTTTATTATTTGCGCATAGATAATAGATGCTGCTTCAAATCTTGTTCTAATTCATTAAGTTCCTTCTCTGCAACTTGACGTTTCTGCCTACCATCTTCTTGAATTTGAAGTGTTTGTTCAATTGTTTCAATAATGTCATTTTGTGTTGTCTTTAACGTTTCGATGTCAACGATGCCACGCTCATTCTCAGCTGCCGTTTCAATAGCGTTTTTCTTTAACATTGACGCATTTTGAGTAAGTAACTCATTCGTAGTATCGGTAACCGAACGTTGTGCTGAAACAGCATTTCTTTGTCTCATCAAAGTAAGGGCAATAGCCATTTGATTTTTCCATAAAGGAATACTTGTTAAAATTGAACTTTGAATTTTTTCGGCTAAAGCTTGGTTGACATTTTGTATCATACGGATTTGAGGTGCAGTTTGAATAGCAATTTGCCTAGATAATTGTAAATCATAAATGCGCTTATCTAAACGATCAACAAACTGTTCCATATCAGCAGTTGCCTGAATGTCCATTTGATTAGCAGTTTGATGCGCTTTTTCTCGTAACTGGGGTATGGTTTCTGTCAATATTTCTTTTTTCTTTTTCTGAGCCGCTAAGATATATAAAGAAACGTTATCAAAATATGTTTTATTTTCCTGATATAATTGATCAAGAAATTCAACATCTTTAGTTAACTGATCTTTATGTTTTTCTAATTGAATAGTAATACGATCAATTTGAGAACTTACAGATTGCATTCTAGAAAACACTTCATTAATAGAAGCTTTAGTACGTCTAAATAAACGCTTTAATCTAGATTGTTTTTCTGGATTTATGTCATTTGGATTTACAGATTTTAATTTTCCCATTAATTGACTTAAAGTTTCCCCAACTGGTCCCATATCTTTTGATTGAACGTCATCTAAAATTTGATGAGAAAAATGAGACATCTTTTGTTGAAGATTAGCACCATATTTTAATAATCCTTCATGGTTAAGTGGCTCAATTTGCTCACTTATTGATTTAATTCTTTGTTTATCATTTTCAGTTAATTGCATTTCAAGATCTTCAGCGATTGTATGATGATCAGTTGATTGATTATCCATATAGTAATCAAGTGGATGTGACCGATTACTACTTTGTTCACTTACCATCTCACTCATCTCTCCATTTCTATTAATTATTATGTCGACGTTGCTGTTCTAATCTATTTAATTCTATTTCAACATCTAGTCGCTCATAATCTTCCTCATTAAGCCTTTTAAGATCAGCAATGAGCGTTCTTTTTATTTCATCTAGAGTAATACGTGTTTGTTCTAATTTTAGCTTTTCATCTTGCGACTTACGTGGCATTCTTGCAAGACGTGTATACGAGTCTACTAAGTTAAGGGCATTATCTAAATGAGAATAGAAAAAGCTTTCAACTTTAAAAAACATCGCGGGTCTTTGCTTAATGCTTGTATGAATAGAACGAGAAATTCGATATATATCATTTACTTGTCTAAAATCTTTGATTGAACGAATATTAATAAATGACTTTAAGATAGTTCTAATTTTAGTATGTGCATGATGAAGCTGTGATTGAACATATCTGTAATCTCTTCTTGATAAACCAATTTCATTAAGATACTTTCGTGAAGTGAGCCTTTGCGTAGGGAAGTATGATGCAATGAAACTACCAAAACTGATAAGCATGTCTATAATGAATGATAAATCCAACGCAAAAACAGTAATAAGCCAAACAATAAAGGCCACTGGTATACCCACTAACACTCCAAATATACGTGAAATGTTATATCTCAAGTGTCATCTTCCTTTATATTAAAGTCTTATATTATAAACCTAAATTGTCTTAAACTCTGATAAAGATTCATCAAGGTCTAATTCTTCAATATTGTAATTAGACACTTGTGAAGCCGGTGAAGCACCTTGAATCACAGAATCAATAAACTGTTCTAATTCTGTATCGTCGCCCTGAGCATATATATCTACATAGTCCTCAACATTTTGGACTGTACCTTTAATATTAAATTGATGAGCAATACGTTGCGTGTAAAATCTAAATCCTACACCTTGTACTGTACCAAAAACTTGAATATGTTTACGTTGCATAAAATCACCTCTTGTCTTTATTATACGTATTTTAATTGTAAAAAACTAATATTTGCTATTCAAAAAATTGTTTATATCACAAGGCTTGAAACTTGATTTTAAAACATGAAAAGTTAAAATTATTGTTGTAGCTTTATAGTAGGGAAGGGGAAATTATTATGTGGACAGTAGTCAAGATCAGGGCTGACTACGAAGGTTGGTGGCTATTTGATGATTGGCCACAAAAAATTGTGGAGCAATCAGAATTTACTACATACGAACAAATGATGGAGTATTACATAAATGTACTAAACCATAGTAAGAAATGTTACGACAATTATGTAGTAGGGAAGTATAATATACATGCTTTTTACAACAATTGTGATTTAAACTTTTGTGAAGACTGTGAGGAAGATTTACAAATATTTTATAGTTTTATTATTTTAAAAAATAATGAGGTTTATTTTAATCTTCCAAAAATAGATTGAATGATAATTTTCTATAATTGTATTGCAATTTAGCTATGACTAAACTATAATGATTATTAAGCAATTGTTTTATTCCATATTGCAAAGAATATTTGATTTATATTAGATTTTAGACATGTATTTTTTGTAATATGCGAATAATGCATATTGAAAGAATTTAGTCTTGGAGGTTTCAGAGTTATGAAACAAGGTACAGTTAAATGGTTTAATGCCGAAAAAGGTTTTGGTTTCATCGAAGTTGAAGGAGAAAACGACGTATTCGTACACTTCTCAGCAATTAACCAAGAAGGATACAAATCATTAGAAGAAGGTCAATCAGTTGAATTTGAAGTAGTTGAAGGCGATCGCGGTCCTCAAGCTGCAAACGTTGTTAAACTATAATAAATAGATTGTAATCATTGACTTTAACTAACACCTTACCAAGCAGTAAGGTGTTTTTTATATCAATACATACCGTATCACAGAAAGAAATTAATTTTAATTTCTTTCTGTTTTTTATGCCCAAAATAAGAATTATGACTATCTCATTATTTTTTTGCATGTCTGTGTTTAAAGAAAAGCATAACTTCTCCAAAATTTTCATTAAATAATATAGTCTACAATATAATTATTTATTGATTTATTATTTTAAGATCTTTATAATATAAGTAATAAGTAGGGGAAAGGAGATGTTGTTATGCCAAATCCTTTTAAATTATTGCAGGTTTCAATTGGTCGATTTTATTTTGGTTACCGTGGTCGTTTCATTAAATGGTAAATTTTAAAATTGAAAAATTAAGACTAAATAATTTATTCATATCACTAAGTATTGTTATTATCACTGTTATTGTACTAAATATAAGTATTGGAATAATAGCATACCTTAAATTATCTGAATATTACGAATTTTTATCGATGATTCTTACTCTTATAATAAGTTTTATAATAATACCTACTTATCTCTCTTCAATATTTAATTATAAAATTAATCCATTTAAATTGTTAACTACAAAAATTTATTTTCATATTTTACTGTCTTATTAATTTTAATAGTTTATGTTGATGATTATAAGTTAATTACATTTTATTTCTTTATAGCTTTAGAGGAAGAATTTTTATTTAGGGAAGTAGTATTTAACATTTTGCTAAATAACTTCAATTTATTAATTTCTATTTCTATTGGTTCTTTACTATTTGCTTTAATCTTACATCTTAATGAGTCATTGGAATCTAATCTATTAATAAGATTTCCCTCAAGTATAATTTTGTATGTTATAAGATATAAATTCAAACTTAGTTTTTCAATTATAACTCATTGGATATATAATATTTTTATTGTAGTAATGAGGTGATTTTCATGAAATCAATATTATTATCCTTATTTTTAAACTGTTTATTTTTCTCAATTTTAGCTCTTTTAGAATTACGCATTGATGTTTACTTGGCAAATTTATTAATTATTTTAGTCCCATCTATTACATCAGCTATCTTAATTATTTTCACTTCAAAAACAAAATTATATTTATGGTTAAATGTAATTTCAAACTTAATTTTTTACATTATTTATAGTAAATATATCATGCATCTAGATGGTTATCTATCCTATATCGAGAGGGCGCAAATCAATCATAGTGATATAGAAATTAAAATATCTCCAAATATGCTTGAATTATCTCAGGTTATATTTTTATTTTTTGTTTATTTAATACCTCAAATGATTGTAGTTTTTATTAAACATAAAAGAGGTGAAATCAATGCTAGAATTTAGAAATGTATATAAATCTTTTAAGAATAAAGAAGTATTATGTGATGTTAATTACAAATTATCTGCTGGAGAAAAGGTTGGTCTTATAGGTTCTAATGGGTCTATTAATGAAACTTATAGCTAAAACTCAATTACCATCTAAAGGAAATGTTTATTTTAACAATATAGATATACATAAATCTCACAATATGATAAAAGATTTTTCTTTCATGATAGGACAAATATATTATCCTGAGTTAAATGCAAGACAAAATATTGAAAATTACCTAAAAATTAATAATAAGATTAGCTATATAAGTGAAATTCACATGATGCTAAACATTGTAGGTTTAGAAGATAATGAAAAGAAGGTTAAAAATTATTCGTATGGAATGAAACAAAGACTTTGTTTAGCTATTTGTTTAATTACCAAACCAAAAGTAGCTGTATTAGACGAGCCATTCTTAGGTCTGGATCCATTAGGGGTAAGGGAATTAAATAATATCATTGATAAATATTCAAAAGAAAAAAACACTTTATTTTTAATATCTAGCCACCAGTTAAAAGAATTAGAAGATCTTTGTGATAGATTTCTATTACTAGAAAACCACCAAATTAGAGAAATTGACTTACATAATAGAATATTCACTCAAAAGTTAATATTCAAAAATACTTTAAACAATGCTCCAGAACTAAAGGCTAATTTCAATTTCATTAAAAAAATTGATAGCAATTCAATAACAATTATAAATAAGGATGAAGAAGTAGATCTTACAAATTTACTTAATTTAGTAGGTAAAAACCCCTTAATAAAAATAGAAAGTAATGATAATCTATTATCTTCATATTTCTATAAAGAGTAGGTAATATTATGTTTAAATTTAACTTCTTTTATATTTCAAAGATTCGTGCAACTTGGATGCTTTACCTCATTGGGATTTATCCTCTCTTGATATTCCTAGCTGAATTACTTAATAGTAATTTTCTTTCATTATCAGCAACTCATAAGAATAGTGTAAGCTTTTTAGAATTATTTATCGCAATATATGATACTCAACAAAAAGCAATGCTATCTTTTATAATTATTGGATATTTATCTTCTTTATTATTTTATAGCGAAATTAGCACAGGAAGACTATTGTTCTATAAGGATCAAAGTCGCTACAAAATTTTTAATTCTAAATTAACATCTATTATTTCTAGTTATTTTATATTCTTATCCATTTTATTATTATCAACGTTAGTAGTTTATTTGTTTTATGTTAACAACCATGAATATTCATCTCATTCTTTTATGTTAAATAACCCAGAATTAAATCATACTCTAATCTTAAATCTTCTTGGGATCTTTTTAACTGATTTATTCTTAATTTTCTATGTTGTTATTTTTTCTGTGAAATTTAATTCTGGGATAACTATTATCAGTATGATTTTATGTTATGTGGTCATAAAGATTACAGACAATATTAATAAAATCAAGTTTTTCCCTTCAAATTTCACAAATTTAGATACCGATAAAAGTTTTATTTTAAACTTATCAATAATGAGCTCTATTACTATTGTTTATATAATCATTATTTACCTCTTAGCAATTAGGATTTTCAGAAAAATTCAATTTTAAATTTCATTTAATTTAAAGTAAGTAAAAACGCCTCGGATAGATATACTGAACCTATCCAAGGCGTTTTTAAATAGTTTTTAAGCGAAATCATATTGATAGTAGATGCGTTTTTACTCGCTCACTTTTTAGAATTATTTTGTATCATTAATAATTAATTGTCTCAATGATTGACGTTTAATCACTTCACGTGCTTTTCCATCTTTCAAGAAAAATACTGAAGGTTTTTGCATTTGATTATAATTTGAAGCCATTGAATAATGATACGCACCAGTAGAAAGTACTGCTAGATAATCACCTCTATGAACAGAAGAGGGTAATTGAGCATCTCGTACGATAATATCACCAGATTCACAGAGTTTACCTGCAATTGTTACAGATTCATTAGCTTTTTCATTTCTGTTAACTAACAACGCCTCATACTGTGCACCATAAAGTGCAGTTCGTATGTGATCACTCATTCCGCCATCAACTGATACATATTTATTAACTCCAGGAATATCTTTAATTGTACCAACCTCATATAAAGTGATACCTGCTTCTCCAACAATTGAACGGCCAGGTTCTATCCCAATTTCAGGAATATTGTACTGCAATGCTTGTGCAGTTTCTTTAATAGCTTCAGTAATTTCAGATATTCCTTGCTCAATAGGGAAGCTTTCATCTCCTTCGACATATTTAATTCCGAAACCACCACCTATGTTAAGCAAACTCACTTCAATTCGTTCACTTGCTAACCAATTAAGCACAATTTTAGCTGTCTTAATCATCGCCTCAGTGCCTTCGATTTGAGAGCCAATATGGAAATGTATTCCTTTAAGTTGCAAATGTTTCGTTGCTTTTACTTTATTAACTGCATTTAATGCTAGACCGTGTTTGATTGATAATCCAAATTTACTATCTTCCTGTCCAGTTTGAATAAATTCATGTGTATGTGCTTCAACACCAGGGTTCACACGTAATACAACATCCACATTACTATCAGCATATTTATCAATAAGATCTATTTCCTCGAGCGTATCCACTACAAAATAACCAATCTGATTATCTAATGCATATTGAATCTCGCGTTTCGTCTTGTTGTTCCCATGGAAGTGAATACGTTTCGAATCAAATCCTGCTTCAAGAGCTGTATAAAGTTCACCTTCAGAAACAACATCTAATTGTAAATTTTCTTCATCAATTAATTTGACCATCTGAATACATGTGAAAGCTTTTGAGGCATAAGATATATTGTAGCTTAAACCACTTGCTTCAAATGCTTTATGATATCGTCTTATCTGATTACGAATTTGGTCTTCATCGTAAACAATCGAGGGTGTACCAAAACTTTGTGCAATAGTTTTTAAGCTTGTACCTCCCATTGTCAGTTCGCCGTTATCGTTATAATTAACTACCATTTATAAATACTCCTTTATAAGAGAATCGTGATTCATTGCGCTTAATTGTTCTGAATTTGCGCCAACACCTTTAAATGTAAATTCATCTATGCGTATATCCTTATTATATAATATGACTTCGTCTTGTGCATGAACTTCGTCATCAACTTCAATAAACATATGACTCATCATTAATGCTCTAATTGGATATCGCTTACCATTAATTATAGCTTCGTGTTTTGCTCTTGATTTTAGAATACCATCGCCATAACCTATATCAACAACAGCTAATTGAGTGTGGTCATTCTTTACTTCGAAGGCGAAACTATATCCACAATAATCACCTTTATTTACATCACGAACTTGTATAACATTACCTTTAACAGTCAAAGATTGAGTAATGCGTTCTTCATTTATAAGACTATATGGTCTTGAACCATAAAGGGCAATTCCAACTCTAGCATGAGTGTGATGAGGAAGTAACATTTGATTCTCACGAAAATAACTTGCACTATTTTGTGAATGTATCATATCAAAATGATAATTTTCATTTAAAAGTGTATTTATCAAGTTTAACCAAGCATCACGTTCCATTTTATATTCATCTACGTCAAATTCGTCTGCATAGCCAAAATGCGTCCATATTCCTGAAATAATCATTTTATCTTGATTATTTTGATCATGATCTTTTAAAACTTCACGTATTTCTTCGATATTTCTAAAACCAGAACGATGTAATAAATTTTCATATTCTAAATGTACATGAATGCCTTTTAAATCTTGTTTATATTTATAATAATAGTTTAAAGAGGGGAGTGTCATATGAATATCATAACGTTTTACTAAATCAAAATCATAAACAGGATTCATTAAAAATATAGTTGCTTCAGGTGCTATTTTTCTAACTCGTATAGCTTCATTTAATGAAGTTGTGCTAAATGTATTAATTTCCGCTTTTAAAAATGTTTTCACTGCAAACTCAAGTCCATAATGATATGCATTGTTTTTTACAACTGCTATTATTGGCTCGTTATTTTTTACTTTTACTGCATTCTGATAAAATGCTTCTGTATCTAATGACCAAATTGCTGTCAATTGCTTTACACCTCTTTATAATTTCTTAACAAATGCTCGTAATAATTTACAACGTCAATTAATATTTTCTCATCAAAATTAAGATGTGCAGTATGAAGACCAGTCACAAAACCTTTTTCCTTGTTTTGAGTACCAACAAATACAAAATATGAAGGGGCAAGTTGTTGACCATAAAAACTAAAATCTTCACCGAACAGGAAGGGGAGCTTTTTTTCAACAACTTCTAAATTTGCACCTTCTATAGCGTTCTCAACGGATTGACGTAATTGTGGATGATTCATTGTTGGTGGATATCCTTCTTCAAATTTAACCTCACATTCAACATTAAATAATAATTGAACACTTTCCGCTATTTTATGCATTTGGTGTTTTACAATAGCCAAATCTTCAGTGTCATATGTACGAATAGTACCTTCAAGATAACCATGACTCGGTACTGTATTAATAGCTTCACCAGCTTCAAAATGACCCATATGAATAATGTTACGTTTCAATCCATTCAAATGAAACTGTTGGATTTGACCGATTTGACTTAAGACATGCTGTAACCCCTCACCACATGAATGACCTTGCTCCTTATCAGCAACATGACTAGATAATCCTTTTAAAAAGAAGCGATACTCAGTGGCACTTGCAGTGATTTCTTCATCACGAATTACAATTTTACCTTCTTTTTCAAACGGATTAACGTGAAAACCAAATACCGCTTCAATAGGGTACTTGTCAAAAGCGCCAGCTTTGATTAAGCGATTAGCTCCTCCACCGGTTTCTTCGGCAGGTTGAAATATAAACACTACATTATGAGGTAATTCAGATTTGTCATACAATGCTTTACACCTTTTAACAAAAAGCATAAGTGCGGTCGTATGTCCATCATGACCACACGCGTGCATGACGTGATCATTCTTACTTTTAAAATCAATATCATTTTCTTCATAAATTGGTAACGCGTCTATATCTGCTCTGAATGCAATAGTGTGGTGACTATTACCTTCCAAATAAGCAATAACACCAGTTTTAAGTGGTCGGTCGTAAGGTACGCCTAAATCCTCTAAAAATGATGTTATATATGATGTCGTTTCAAATTCATGTAAACTTAATTCTGGATATTGATGTAAATGTCTTCTGTGTAATGTAACGAATTCTAACTCGTTCATAAAATCATCCATCCCTTGTATAACTATTTCATTAATATTTCAATGTGTATCATTCTATAATAAAAAGGCGAAATGAATGATTAATGCATCCTATATAAATTAATCATTGGATTCCACCTTGAACATATTTTTTATCTACACAATTATTCTATGTCGCTATTCATTATTTAATTTACGCAGTGCAGACACAATCTCACGTTTTGAGTCTTGAACTTCTGAAGTTTGTTTAATTACTTTAGCAGGCGTACCAGCAACTACAGCACCAGCAGGCACATCTTGAGTTACAATAGCTCCAGCTGCTACAATAGCTCCTGCACCAACGCGTACACCTTCAAGAATGACAGCATTTGCTCCAATTAAAACATTGTCTTCAATGACAACTGGGGAAGCACTTGGAGGTTCAATGACACCAGCTAAAACAGCTCCTGCACCAACATGAACATTTTTTCCTGTTGTAGCTCGGCCACCAAGTGTTGCGTTCATGTCTATCATTGTTCCTTCACCTACAATAGCTCCAATATTAATCGTAGCACCCATCATAACCACAGCACCATCTTCAATGATAGCTTGCTCACGAATAAACGCACCTGGCTCAATACGAGCATTTGTGTTTGTTAAATCTTTAAGCGGTATAGCTGAATTACGACGATCCATCTCAATTTCTAATTCAGTGATTAATGAATGATTTTGTTGATAAAATTGTTTCCATTCATCTGCTTCACAGAAAATTACTTTTGAATGTTCAGAGCCAAAAACTTTAAAAGATTCTGGGAATGTCACATTTTCAAAATGACCATTTACATAAACTTTGAGTGGTGTTGATTTCTTAGCATCACTAATATATTGAATGATTTCTTGAGCTGATAAATGTTGTACCATAATTTGAATAACTCCTTTGATTTATAGATTATTAAAAGTATAAAAACCTGGGTTTTTGTGAATTAATTTTTCTGCAGCGCCAATGGCACCATTTGCAAAGATATCTTTTGATTGTGCTCTATGTGAGATAGTAATTGTTTCATCAGTACCTGCAAATAAAATGTCATGTTCCCCGACAATCGTACCGCCACGAACAGCATGTATACCTATCTCATCATGTGTACGCTTCTCAGTTTTTTCGTGTCTATCATAAACAGGTGAGACATTGTCACGTAATTCTTTAATGACATCATACAATTTAACTAATGTGCCACTAGGTGCATCGACTTTTTTATTATGATGCGCTTCTGTCAGTTCGATATCGAAATCTTCAAGTAAGGGAACTGCAGTTTCTAATATTTTAGTTAATGCATGGACACCGTAACTCATATTTGCACTAAAAAATACAGGTGTTCTTTGACTTAGCGTTTCCAATTTTTGTATTAACGTTTCTTTTTCACCTGTAGTTGCGATGACAAGAGGCAGATTGAATTGTTCTTCTAATAGAGGAAAGAGCAATTCAGGATTTGAAAAGTCAATAGCAACATCAGCTTCTTTACATTCACTAATGTGTTTATATTGAGAATAAGGTGTCGATGATTTTGGAGTTCTGTCTATGACTCCAACAATTTCATGACCTTTATCTTCAGCTAATCGTGCAACTCTTTGATTCATTGCACCATATCCAATTAGTAGTATGTTCATTATTGTTCACCTGCTTTAAATTGTTCAAATGCTCTTTCAACTTGTTTACATTGTGCTTCTTCTAAAGGCACTAATGGTAATCTCACTTCGTAATGACCATAACCCAAATATGCGGTTAAAACTTTAATGGGTATTGGGTTAACGTCAATTGACAACGCTTCTAACAATTTTTCGATAGGTTTAAAGTAATTAGTAATATCGGTTTCATTTTGTCTATTATCATATAAATATTGAAATTCTTGTGGAATTACATTCGCAATTACAGAGATGACACCTTTACCTCCACGTTGATAGAACTTCACAACATTGTCGTCATTCCCACTATATAATGCAAATTCATTAGCATTAATACGTTGTTTTACTTCATCAAAATACTCAAAATCATTTGTCGCATCTTTTAAAGCAACGATATATGGATTATGACTGAGAATTTCAACTGTTTCTGGCTCTATCGTCATGTTTGTTCGTGAGGGCACATTGTAAAGAATTACTGGTAATTTCACTTCATTTGCGATTGTCTCAAAATGTTGAATTAAACCACGTTGATTCGTTTTGTTGTAGTAGGGTGTAATTAACATGACTGCATCTGCACCAATTTCTTTAGCACGTATTGAAGCTTGAATTGATTTATACGTATTATTAGTACCAGTACCCGCAATAACAGGAACGCTATGATTTACGAGTTTAACTACCGTTGACAATACCTTCTCTTTTTCTTCGTCAGTTAATGTCGGACTTTCTGCTGTAGTGCCATTCACTATAATTGCTTGAATATTGTTATCTAAAAGAAATTGAACATGTCTTTCTAATGCGTCGAAATCAACCTCATTATTGGTAAAGGGAGTCGCTAATGCTACACCAACGCCTTCAAACATGTGTGTCATATTATCTTGCCCCTTTCAAAGTTAAAATTTGTTCTAATACTTGAACTGCATTTAATGCTGCGCCTTTGAGTAAATTATCAGAGGTACACCATACATGGAATGTATTTTCAAGAGAGTCATCCCGGCGGATACGTCCTACAAATACTTCATCTTTGCCTGTAGAATGAATGGCTAATGGATATTCATTTTTACTTGGATTATCTACAAGAACTACACGTTGATCTTGTGCAAATAATTCTTGTATCTCTTTAACTGTAGTATCTTGATTTAAAGTCACATCGATTTCAATACTGTGACTATCTTGTACTGGTACACGTACACATGTAGCAGTTACTTTTAAGTTTTGGTCGTTAAGAATTTTTTTCGTTTCATCAATCATTTTTTGTTCTTCTTTTGTATACCCATTTTCAAGAAAAACATCTATATGTGGTAATACATTATTGTAAATTGGATAGGGATATGCTTCAGGTTCTTTTCCATTAGCGCCTTCAGCTAAATCTCTTTTTCCTTTAACACCAGAACCTGATACAGCTTGATAAGTCGTATAAGCGACACGTTTTAATCCATATGCATCTTGTAAAATTTTAAGAGGTACAACTGATTGGATTGTAGAGCAATTTGGATTAGCAATAATGCCACGTGTAAATTGAGGCTCATTCACTTCTGGAACAATTAAATCGACATCTTCAGCCATTCTCCATTGACTTGAATTATCAATAACAATGGCTCCAGCCGCCTCAAATAGTGGGGCAAAGTGCTCACTTGTGCTACCTCCCGCACTCATTAAAACATAATCAAAATGTTCACTTGCTGCTTCATCAGTTAATTCTTGAACAGTATACGATTGTCCTTGAAATTCAACTTTTTTTCCTGCTGAGCGAGCAGAAGAAAATAATACTAATTCATCAAAAGCTATTTGTTTTCGATCTAGTGTCTCTAACATTTTTGTTCCAACTAATCCTGTTGCTCCAGCTACTGCTAATCTTGTCATAATGAATAGTCACTCCATTCTTAATATTAGTAATTTTTAGAAAATTTATAATAAATATATCACATGAATGCTAAATTTCGAAGGCATGATACAATTCTTCTACTGCTTTTTCACCATTTTCTTCGTCTATCACATAAGAAATGCTAATTTCCGATGTCGTCGTTTGATAAAATGGAATGTCTGAATTGATAAGCGTCATAAAAGCTTTTGATGCTACTCCTGACATATCTCTCATACCTGATCCAATTAAAGATATTTTGACATATGCTTCATTAATTTTATAATCAAGTGCTGAGAAGTGTGTTGATAAATTTTCCAAAATTGAAGAAATTTGATGTGCATCACTATCTTTAATTGAAAAAGATAATTGTAAACCTTCTAAATTTACAATTTGAGAAATCATATCAACATTTACAGATTCTTCTTCCAATGCGGTAAACAATTGTGTTAGTAACTGATTATCCGGTAGGGGATAACTTATCGTGACATGCATCATGTGTGTATCCAATGCAACACCAGTTACTGCTTTTTTTTCTAATAAATCACTTTTAGACATAATCCATGTTCCTTTCACATTTGATAAAGTTCTTCCTAAGTAAAGTGGAATATCATAATTCTTGGCTAATTCAACACTTCTCGTTTCAAGTACACCTGCACCAAGCGCACTCATTTCCATCATTTCCTCATAAGAGACATATTCTAAACGCTTCGCTTCATTAAATATTCTAGGATCTGTTGCATACACACCATCAACGTCAGTATAAATTTCACAAGGTGTCTGATTGCTTGCTGCTAAAGCTACAGCTGTAGTATCAGAACCACCTCGTCCAAGTGTAGTAAGTTCGAAATCATCGTTTATACCTTGAAACCCAGCTACAACTAAAATGTCATGATTTTTAAAAGCCTCATCAAAAATATTGGGATTAATTTCTGCTATTTTACTTTTTAAGTGATGTCCTACAGTCTTGATGCCAGCTTGATAACCTGTCATTGCTTTAGCATTTACACCTATGTCATTAAGTACCATAGAAAGGTAAGAAACCGTTTGTTGTTCACCAGTTGTTAATAGCAATGCGAGTTCTTGATCTTTAGGGGTAGAAGTAAGACTTGATACATTATTCATCAATTGATCGGTTGTCTTACCCATAGCACTGACAACAACGATTAATTCCTCACCATCTTCAATGCGTGTTTTAAGCATTTCAGCGATATTTTTTATTTTTTTAAAATCACTGACGGAAGAACCGCCAAATTTTAAAACGCTTCTATTCAATTTCAGTCCTCCTATGATTAGAGGAGACATACACAGTATAAAAAAGAACAAGTTCGGAATGCCGAACTTGTTCTACATTTATGTACAAGTGATGCACTCCATTATTTAATAATAATGACAAACTTATAGCTCTTAACCATTAAGTCCAACGATTCATAACTGCTATTATGAATCATTTCGGCATCTCACCCTTTTAACTCTATAATTGTTAGCAGACAAATTATCTAAAGTTTACTCATGATTGATGCGCCTCATCAAAATCTTATTCAATTGATATGTTTTAATTATACATAGACAATATATCTATGTAAACCAATATTTTAGATTTTTAAAAATATACTGAAAATTTACTGGTGAATTCACACAATAAGTCATTTTTATAAATTTAATACGCTTATTACAAATTAAACACCTTTTCTAGATTTTTTAAGTATTAGTATTTAAAAGTATATATTTTAAATTTTTATCAATGTTAAAAGTTTATAACTGAAACGATAACAATATTAATCTAGTACCCGTAACAACCGAATAAAGATTAAAGAATTTAAAAAAAGAGTCTGAGACTTTGATAAATGTCTCGGACTCTTGTATAAATGTTAAAACAATTATTAATTATTTTGTAATACGCCAATTTCTTGTAAGTATTCCTCATAAGGTACTTCTTTAGAAAGGGCACCAGCTTGATTCAAGTCAATCACTCGATTTGCGATTGTATTAATAAATTCAAAATCATAAGAAGTGAAGATGATAGAACCTTTAAATGATTTTAATCCATCATTTACAGCAGTGATACTTTCCAAATCTAAATGGTTTGTTGGCTCGTCAAGTAAAAGTACATTAGCACTTGATAGCATCATTTTACTTAACATGCAACGTACTTTTTCTCCACCTGAAAGCACGCTTGCTTTTTTCTTAACTTCCTCACCACTAAATAACATGCGGCCTAAGAAACCACGTAAAAATGTTTCAGTTTGTTCGTCTTCTGGAGCATATTGACGTAACCATTCAACTAGATTCATATCGACATCATCAAAGAATTCAGAGTTATCTTTAGGGAAGTAACTTAAAGATGTCGTTACGCCCCATTTAAATGTACCTTCATCTGGTTCCATTTCTCCAGCTAAAATTTTTAACAATGTTGTTTTAGCAATTTCGCTATCACCAACTAAAATAGCTTTATCATTAGGATTCATAGTGAATGAAACATTGTCTAGTACCTTTTCGCCGTCAATTGTTTTAGAAAGATTTTCTACTGTAAGTAAATCATTTCCAATTTCACGTTCAGGGGTAAATTTCACGTAAGGGTATCTACGAGATGATGGCTGGATATCGTCTAATTCAATTTTTTCTAATTGTTTCTTACGACTTGTTGCCTGTTTAGATTTAGAAGCATTTGCTGAGAAGCGTGCGATGAAATCCTGTAACTCTTTCATTTTTTCTTCTTTTTTCTTATTTTGTTCTTGTGCCATTTTTTGTGCTAATTGACTTGATTGATACCAGAAATCATAGTTACCAACATAAAGTTTAATTTTGCCAAAGTCTAAATCAGCTATATGAGTACAAACATTATTTAAGAAGTGACGGTCATGCGAAACGACAATGACAGTATTTTCAAAATTAATTAAAAAGTCTTCTAACCAACTTATTGCTGGTATATCTAAACCATTGGTAGGCTCATCTAGTAAAAGAACGTCAGGATCACCAAATAAACTTTGAGCTAACAATACCTTAACTTTTTGATTATTTTCAAGTTCAGACATATTTTTATCATGTAAGTCAGGTTCTATGCCTAATCCTGATAATAAATTAGCGGCATCAGCTTCAGCATTCCAACCGTTCATTTCTGCAAATTCTCCTTCAAGTTCTGCAGCACGAATACCGTCTTCATCGTTGAAATCAGGTTTCATATAAATTTCATCTTTCTCTTTCATCACTTGATACAAACGTTCGTGTCCTTTAATCACAACATCTAAAACACGTTCATCTTCATAAGCAAAATGATCTTGTTTTAATACAGCCAAACGCTCGTCTTTACCTAGAGATACATGACCAGTCTGTGAATCAATTTCGCCTGATAAAATCTTTAAGAATGTAGATTTTCCAGCACCATTTGCACCAATTAATCCATAACAATTACCCTCTGTAAATTTTATATTTACATCTTCAAATAGTTTACGATCACCAAAACGTAAACTTACATCAGTTACTTGTAACATTCATCTGCTCCTTTTTGGTTATTCTAACGGAGAAATTATATCATATAATAATTAGAGTTTCGACCTGACAATTAAGCTAATGATAGAATAAGTAACTCATGTTATAATTAACAAGAATTTTATAGATACGAATATAGTTTATTAAGTTAAATCTAACTATTTAAATAGAAAAAAGTAAATGAAAGTGAATAATAGATTAAGGAGAATAGAATGGCATTAGATAAAGATATAGTAGGTTCAATAGAATTTTTAGAAGTTGTAGGATTACAAGGTTCAACATATTTACTTAAAGGGCCAAATGACGAAAGTGTCAAACTCAATCAGTCAGAAATTGCTGATGAAGATGATTTTGAAATAGGTGAGGAATATAGTTTTTTCGTTTATCCAAACCGATCAGGCGATTTATTTGCGACTCAAAACATGCCTGATATTACAAAAGATAAATATGATTTTGCTAAAGTTATAAAAACCGATAGAGACGGTGCACATATCGACGTAGGACTTCCTCGTGAAGTCTTAGTTCCATGGGAAGATTTACCGAAACTTAAAGAACTTTGGCCTCAAGCAGGTGACTACTTGCTAGTTACTTTAAGAATAGACAGTACGAATCAAATGTTTGGACGATTAGCTAGTGAAACGATTGTTGAGTCGATGTTCACGCCAGTAAATGACGATAGTAAACAAAACGAATATATTTCTGCACGTGCTTATAGATTACTCAGAGTAGGTAGCTTCTTATTAAGTAATGAGGGTTATAAAATTTTTGTTCACGAATCAGAACGCAAACATGAGCCAAGGTTAGGTGAAGAAGTAGAGGTCCGAATTATAGGTCATAATGAAAAAGGTGAATTAAATGGGTCATTTTTACCATTAGCTCATGAACGTCTTGATGATGATGGACAGGTCATATTTGATTTACTTGTTGAGTATGATGGTGAATTACCTTTTTGGGATAAATCTAGTCCTGATGCAATCAAAGAAGTCTTTAATATGAGTAAAGGCTCGTTTAAACGTGCAATTGGACATTTATATAAGAAAAAGATAATCAATATAGAAACAGGAAAAATCACTCTTACTAAAAAAGGTTGGAGCCGTGTCGATGATTAAAGAGGATGAAATCCATTAATACACTTAATTAATGTAGAGATAGAAAGTAATTCTTATTGAATTCGTTATCTCATCATGAAAATAAGCTCTAAATTACAGTATTTATAGCATTCTATATTTTGGAAAACTTGACTGACAATAAAAAATTTAATAATAGCGTACTTTTAATTAATTTAATCATAATATTACCTATACGTTATACACACTTGAGATATCAACTGATAACTCAAGTGTTTTTTACGTTTAACACTTATTTTAAAATCCTAAATGATATATATTTTAAAGTGCTTCATTTAAAGAACTAAATCATTTCGTTAACGTAATTAATTAAAGAAATAATATGACCTTAAAAGACCAGATTAGATACAATTTATTAAAATTCTCTCTCCACTATAATAATCCCCAATGTCTCATCTATTCATTCAATCAAGTATTTTTATTCTTTTTAAAACTATGTTAGCAAATTAAATTTTAATACACGTTACATTAATTCAAATCTCATTCTTAACAAAAAATTTACAATAACTCTATTTTGATTTAATAAAAGATATGTAACATGAGAACTGTAAGAAATACATATACCATTATAGGTTATTTACATTAGGAGGATGTTTCAATGAAAAAGTGGCAATTAGTCGGTACTACTGTATTAGGTGCTTCGGTTTTACTTGGCGCTTGTGGCGGAAATGATGGAGGTTCAGGAGACGGCAAAGATCTTAAAGGTTCTGCTAAAGGTGAAGGATCGTCTACAGTAGCTCCTATCGTTGAAAAATTAAACGAAAAATGGGCTAAAGATCATAAAGACGCTAAAATTTCTTCAGGTCAAGCTGGTACAGGTGCTGGTTTCCAAAAATTCATTGCTGGCGAAACTGATTTCTCAGACGCTTCAAGACCTATTAAAGACGAAGAAAAGAAAAAATTAGAAGATAAAGGGATTAAATATCACGAATTCAAAATTGCACAAGATGGTGTAACAATTGCAGTTAATAAAGATAACGACTTTGTTAAAGAATTAACTAAATCACAATTAAAAGATATTTACTCTGGAAAAGCTAAAACATGGAAAGACGTTAACTCTAGTTGGCCAGATAAAAAAATCAATGCTGTTTCACCTAACTCAAGTCATGGTACTTACGACTTCTTTGAAGAAGAAGTTATGGATAAACAAGATATCAAAGCTGAGAAGAATGCTGATACTAACGCGATTGTATCTTCAGTAACTAAAAACAAAGAAGGTATCGGTTACTTCGGTTATAATTTCTACGAACAAAATAAAGATAAATTAAAAGAAGTAAAAATCAAAGATGACAATGGCAAAGTTACAGAACCAACTAAGAAAACAATTCAAAACGGTTCATACGCACTAAGCAGACCATTATTTATCTATGCTAAAGACAAATCATTAAAAGACAATAAAGTAATGTCAGAATTCATGAAATTTGTACTTGAAGATGAAGGTCAAGCAGCTGAAGACGCTGGTTATGTAGCTTCACCTAAGAAAACTTATAAATCTCAATTAGATGACTTAAAAGATTTTTTAGATAAACATCAAAAATCTGATAAGAAAGACGACAAAAAATCAGAAGATAAATAATGAATACTAAGGTGAAAAACACCTAGGGTTGGGAATTTTTGAAAGGGTATCAGACAATGTGGTCAACGTGCCACTTTGTCGAACCCTTTTCAGCTTTGCAGAAAATGAGTAAATATTCTAATAAATATGAATAAACTCATTTTCTCATAAAAGCAATTCCCACTCTTTTTTTAAATTATTTTGGGAGATAAGAGAGAGGGTTTTACATGGCTTCACAAACAAAGGTGAGAGAAATGATAGCTAAGAATAATGCTAAAAAGGGCGGACTAAGTGATAAAATTGTCCCAATTATTTTAGCTATTATTTCAGCTATATCTATATTAACTACAATTGCTATTTTATTTACACTTTTAACTGAGACGATTACGTTCTTCACACGAGTACCATTATCTAAATTCTTTTTATCTGGTACCTGGAACCCAACTGGTTCATCGCCAGAATTTGGAATTTGGGCACTCATCATTGGCACATTGAAAATTACTGTTATTGCTACAATCGTGGCAGTTCCAATTGGTTTAGGTGCAGCTATTTACCTTAATGAATATGCATCTGATCGTTCACGTAGAATCATTAAACCAATATTAGAAATTTTGGCTGGGATTCCTACAATTGTATTTGGTTTCTTTGCTTTAACATTTGTTACACCTATATTAAGGAATCTAATTCCTAACTTAGGAGAGTTTAATTCAATCAGTCCTGGTATTGTTGTGGGTATAATGATCGTCCCTATGATTACAAGTATGAGTGAAGATGCGATGTCATCTGTACCTGATAAAATTCGTGAAGGTGCATTTGGATTAGGCGCAACTAAATTTGAAGTCGCTACAAAAGTTGTATTACCGGCGGCGACATCAGGCGTTGTTGCTTCAATTGTATTAGGTATATCAAGAGCAATAGGGGAAACAATGATCGTTTCTTTAGCTGCTGGTAGTTCACCAACATCATCTCTAAGTTTAACAAGTTCAATTCAAACGATGACAGGATATATTGTTGAAATTGCTACAGGTGATGCAGCATTTGGTTCTGATATTTACTACAGTATTTACGCTGTAGGATTTACACTTTTCATTTTCACTTTAATTATGAATTTATTATCACAATGGATTTCTAAACGATTCAGAGAGGAGTATTAATATGTCTACAAATTCAAATACTGCTAACAAAAAATTGATTGATAAAGATGCCGTAGAAAAAAATATTTCTTCTCGTGATAAGAAAAACTCGGTAAACAAATGGTTATTTTTATTATGTACATTAATAGGGCTCATTGTTTTATTAGCACTATTAATTCAAACCTTCGTTAAAGGGGCGGGACATCTAACTCCCGAATTTTTCACTAATTTTTCATCTTCAACACCCGCAGATGCTGGTATTAAAGGGGCATTAGTAGGTTCCATTTGGTTAATCTTAAGTATTATTCCAATTAGCATCATTTTAGGAATAGGTACAGCAATTTATTTAGAAGAATACGCAAGAGACAATATTTTCACACAAATCATAAAGGTGAGTATATCTAATTTAGCTGGTGTTCCTTCAATTGTGTTCGGTTTACTAGGTTATACATTGTTTGTGGGCGCGGCAGGTTTAGGTAATAGCGTGTTAGCAGCTGCTCTTACAATGTCACTACTAATCTTGCCTGTTATTATTGTTGCTAGTCAGGAAGCTATCAGAGCAGTTCCTAGTTCAGTCAGAGAAGCATCATATGGTCTTGGTGCTAATAAATGGCAAACAATTAGAAGAGTTGTTTTACCGGCAGCATTACCTGGTATTTTAACAGGTTTCATTTTATCTTTATCACGCGCATTAGGGGAAACAGCACCACTTGTAATGATAGGTATACCTACGATACTTTTAGCAACACCAAGTGGATTACTCGACCAATTCTCTGCGTTACCAACTCAAATTTATACATGGGCAAAAATGCCTCAAGCAGAATTCCAAAACGTTGCATCAGCAGGCATTATCGTTCTACTCGTTATCTTATTATTGATGAACGCTGTAGCGATACTTCTACGTAATAAATTTAGTAAAAAATTCTAATCGAACTTATAAGGGAAATGCATTTTTATAAATAAACGTTATTGACCTATATCATCTAGGTCTCAAGATATAAAGGAGTTTTTAATTATGGTTAATTCACAAGTAGCAGACAAAGAGAAATTAGACGCACAAACAAATAATCAAGATACAGTTGCCACAATAGTTACTACTGAAAACAATAAGAAAAATACAATTCCAGACAGTGAAAAGAAGATTGTTTATTCAACTCAAAATCTAGATTTATGGTATGGAGAAAATCATGCTTTACAAAACATTAATTTAGATATATTGGAAAATAATGTGACTGCAATAATCGGACCATCTGGATGTGGTAAATCTACATACATCAAAGCTTTAAATAGAATGGTTGAATTAGTTCCATCTGTGAAAACTGCAGGTAAAATTTTGTATCGTGACCAAAATATATTTGATGCAAAGTATTCTAAAGAAAAGCTACGTACTAACGTTGGAATGGTTTTTCAACAACCTAACCCATTTCCTAAATCAATTTATGATAATATTACTTATGGCCCTAAGACTCACGGTATTAAAAACAAAAAAATTCTAGATGAAATCGTAGAAAAATCATTACGTGGTGCTGCAATATGGGATGAATTAAAAGATAGATTGCATACAAATGCTTATGGATTATCTGGTGGACAACAACAACGTGTTTGTATAGCTAGATGTTTAGCAATTGAACCAGATGTCATTTTAATGGATGAACCTACGTCAGCATTAGATCCTATTTCTACATTAAGAGTTGAAGAACTTGTACAAGAATTAAAAGAAAATTACTCAATTATCATGGTTACGCACAACATGCAACAAGCTGCGCGTGTTTCAGATAAAACTGCTTTCTTCTTAAATGGATATGTCAATGAATATGATGATACTGATAAAATCTTTTCAAATCCTGCAGACAAACAAACTGAAGATTATATATCTGGTCGTTTTGGATAAGATGCAATGGCAATTATTAGACAAAAATATGAAGGTCAGCTAGATGGATTAATTAAAGATTTACGGCGTCTTGGTCTTCGTGTATATTTTAATATTAACAATGCACTAGTGTCTTTAGGGGAAGAAAAGAAATCATTCGCAAGACAAACCATTGAGAAAGACAAGGAAATTAACCATTTAGATCATGAAATTAACGAGAAGGTAATCATGCTAATTACTAGACAACAACCTATTGCCACAGATTTACGTATGATGATGGCAGCACTCAAAATCTCTACAGATTTTGAACGAATGGGAGATAATGCCGCTAGTATTGCTCATATACGTTTAAGAGTTAAAATAAATGATAACTATGTGTTTACACGTTTAAAAACCATGGGTAAATTAGCGATGCTCATGTTAGAAGATTTGAATAACGCTATTAGAAACAAAGATTTACCACTGATAAAAGAAGTCATTGAAAGAGATGAAGATATTGATGATTTATACGTTAACATCGTCAATACCAGTTACTTAATCGATAATGACCCATTCGTAGCTGGTCAAGCACACTTAGCGGCTAGACACTTAGAACGAATAGGTGATCATATAAGCAATATTGCTGAAAGTGTTTATTATTATTTAACAGGTCAACATTTTGAAACTTTTGATTAAATTATCAAATCCTATTGTATTTCTATAATGAGCAACCCCACCTGAATTCTATGCCACAGTTTCAGGTGGGGTTTGATATTTTGCTTTAACCATTATGAATTTTCTTCTATTTGATATGTTAATACTTCTAATTCATCTACTAAATTTGAAATATAGTTAATTGTCTCTTTTAAAGGGGCGTCAGTCGTAATATCGACGCCAGCTATTTGCGCCAATTCAATTGGAGATTGACTACCACCAGCTTGTAGTGTTTTTAACCAACGATCAACAGCCGGTTGACCTTCATTCTTGATACATTGTGATACAACTGTACCTATTGTCAATCCAGCAGAGTAAGTATATGAGTACAATCCCATATAGTAATGTGGTTGTCTCATCCATGTTAATTCAACCCCATCAGTCATTTCAACAGTGTCACCGAAAAATGCTTTATATGTGTTCAACATTATTTCATTTAGAAGTGGGGCAGTTAATGATTCTCCATTGTCGACGCGGCGGTACACTTCACGTTGATACGCTGCTTCTAAAAGGTGAGTAACCATATTGTGATAATAAGTTCGAGATAAAATCGAACCAATAACCCAACGTTTAAATCGAGGATTATTACTACTATTAAATAAATAATTTGCCATCAACATTTCATTCATTGTGGAAGGTGCTTCTACAAAGTACATAGACGCTTCAGATTCCAGCAAATTTTGATGTTTCTGCGCTAATGTAAAATGACCTGCATGTCCTAATTCATGTGCAAGAACGAATGTTTCAGCCATTTTCCCAGTCCATGAAATAAACACATATGAATGTGTAACGTATGGACTTGCACAATATGCTCCAGTATCTTTTCCTTTATTCTGAGCAAAATCAATCCAGCGGTAATCATAGGCAGACTTTAACATTTTCACATAATCATCACCAAGTACATTGAGCGCTCCATAAATGTATTTTTTCGATTCTTCAATTGATATTTCTGGTTCAAAGTTAGGGTCTATTGAAATTTTTAAATCCTCAAATCGCATTTTATCCAGGTTATGTACACGTTGAATAATCTCTGCATACTTTTGCATAACTGGGGCTAAATCACTCATAATGACATCAATTTGTCTATCGAACATATCTTTTGTTACTTCTTGATCTTGTAGAAGATAATCAATAACAGAATCATATCCTCGTAAATCCGCTTCAATCTTTTCTTGTTGGACTTGCATATTATATGTTGCAGCCGTCGTATGTTGATATTGTCTTAATGCATCGCTAAAAGCTCTAAAACTTTTACGTCTAAATTCAGGAGATGGATGATCTTCGTATTCATTTTCAAAAGTTGCATAATCCAATGGATAGGTAACACCCTCATAATCAAACGATTCAAAATTAATATCCAAACTTTTTGTAGTACCGTATAATTCAAACGGACTTCTCAATGTTGGTGTTAATGTAGCTAATACTTTTTCAACATCAGCAGATAATTGATATGGCTTACGATCTTGAAGTTGTTTAATAAAATGTGGGTATTTGGTTTGAGACCTTAATTCACTTATTATCTCATCAGATAACTCCAAAATTTCGGAATCTACAAAAGATAATAAACTAGCAATTTTTCCAGAAGTCGTATTAAGTTTTGCGTTAACTTTTTGTGCTTCTTCATTAGACGTATCAACGCTTAATCTAAGTTCTGGATAATTATATAAACGATCTATTTCTATAAGTATCCTTTCATATTCATCTAATGCCTTTTCTATTGTTTCTATGTTATTAAGTTTTTTATAATATGTATGATTAAAATCTAAAGACATTTGTACTACTTGTTCCAATGTTTGATAGAATGCTTGATCACTTGTAAATAAATCTTTCAAATCCCAAGTTTCTCTTACCGGAATCTCTTCTCTCAAAGGTAAACCTTCACTCATTTTTGACACTCCTTTATAAATCATTTAATGACATTATACTAAAATTCAATAACAATCTCACAAAGGACGCCTAAACAGATGTTATGTAACATTTAGTAATGTTATAATTAGTATAATCATGTTATAAGTATTAACATAATCTTGTTAAATAAATAATGTTAAAAAATGATTACTTCTTAAGTCTGAATGATATTATATTAATAAGTTGTATAATAGTAAGTAAACTTTACTTATAGGAGCACGTGCAATGACAATATTTGATATGCCAAACTATTTGTGGATTACCATTCTTGGTATGATTTTATTAACTGTATTTTACACACTTGTATTAAATAAATGGTTTCAATCTGCAATCATTACTTTTGTAGTTTTAGCAGTACTTGCCTTTTTTATACCAAATTTTCAAAGCATTTCGTATCAACCACTGCTTGGATATGCAGGATTCTTAGGCATAATGAGCTTAATTATAAGCTTTCTTATTTGGTATTTCTCTAGAAATTGGAGAAAAAATCGTAGAAAAATAAAATTGGAAAAAGAGATTCGCAAATATGATGATGAAGAGTCACTTCGTCGTCATCATAAATAACAACTTTTCAACTTTGCTATCATCTTATCTTAAGCAAAGTTGTTTTTTATTTCTTTTTTTATCTCTTTTATTATTAATAAAAAAAGTCATACTATAATAGATGTTGATGAAAACAATTTAATGAAATTTATTATTTAATATTTTTCCCATTCGTTGTAAGTGAAAGGATGCTAACATATGTTTAAAATGATAATTTATAAACTTTCACAAATGATTGTCGTACTATTTATATTAACTACAATCACATTTATATTAATGAAACTCTCTCCAGGTAATCCTGTAGACAAAATATTACATCTTGATATTTCACATGTATCTCATGAGCAAATAGAAACAACAAATAATAAGCTTGGCTTAAATGATTCTATTTTTATTCAATGGTTGCACTGGTTAAATCAATTGTTTCATTTTGATTTAGGAACAAGTTATCAAACAAATGAGCCTGTAATCAGAGAAATAGCAAATTATCTTGGTCCTACACTTATAATTACTTTTGGTACGCTTATAATGTCGTTAGTTATTTCTATACCATTAGGGATTATAGCAGCGATTTACTATCATAAAATTTGGGATAGGATAATTCGTGTTATGACATCATTATCCGTAAGCCTACCATCATTTTTTATTGGTCTTATTTTATTATATATATTTAGCTTAAAATTGAATGTTTTGCCAACGTCAGATGAGGGGCGTTTCGCTTCATATATTTTACCAATAATTACCATGAGTATTGGAATGTGTGCTTATTATATTCGATTTATTCGTTCTACTTTATTAGATCAATATCAAACACCTATAGTTGAATCGTCTCGTCTCAGAGGTATGCCCGAAAGATATATACTTTTTCAAGATATCCTAAAACCTACGATACTGCCAATCATACCTCTATTAGGTTTATCCATTGGGAGTTTGATAGGTGGCACAGTAGTCATTGAAAATTTATTTGATATTCCTGGGTTAGGCTACTTTTTAGTTGATAGTATAAAGTCGAGAGATTATCCAGTCATTCAAGGTTGTGTATTATTTATTGGTTTCTTTGTTGTGATTATAAACACAATTGCAGATTTACTTTCATTACTCATCGATCCTAAACAACGTTATACTATTACTCAAAAAGAAACATTAAAGTTTAAATGGTTAAATTCACATAAAAAAGAAGGTCGTAAAGATGAAGTTTAAGTCGCCAAAGAAAAACACTATATTTATCATTTTTACGGTCTATATTATATGTCTTATTGTATTGCAATTTATAGTCAATGATAAAGCTGCGTATCAGGTACATTTGTCAAACTCATTTGAACCTATAAGTATGAATCATTTACTTGGCACAGATGATTACGGACGTGATTTATTCAGTCGTTTAGTCGTGGGCTCTCGCGCAACATTGTTTGTTACACTACTTACTTTACTGTTCACTGTTGTGGTTGGAGTACCTTTAGGGTTACTTGCAGGCTATAAAAAAGGTTGGGTTGATACGATTATCATGCGAATTATTGATATAGGATTAAGCATACCAGAATTCGTTATTATGATTGCCTTAGCAAGTTTTTTTCATCCTAGTCTTTGGAATTTGGTAATAGCTATTACAATCATAAAATGGATGAATTATACTCGCGTGACAAGAGGGATTGTCAATACCGAAATGAATCAATCGTATATACAGATGGCACAATTTTTTAATGTCTCAACTTTGAATATCTTATTTAAACACTTATTACCAAAAGTTTTACCATCTATATTTGTTATTATGATAGTTGATTTTGGAAAAATCATTTTATACATTAGTTCATTATCATTTTTAGGTTTAGGTGCACAACCACCATCTCCAGAGTGGGGAGCAATGTTACAAGCAGGGCGTGAATTTATTACTTCACATCCTATCATGATTATCGCTCCAGCATCTTTGATATCAGGTACAATATTGATATTTAATTTAACTGGTGATGCAGTAAGAGATCGTTTATTAGAACAAAGAGGTGTACAAGTTGAAACTTTTAACAATAAAAAATCTAAACATCAGTGATAAAGAAGGGCAAGCAATTATTAAAAATGTCGACTTAAATATATATCATCAATCTCTAAATGTCATTATAGGTGAAAGTGGTGCTGGAAAAAGTTTGACTGTTAAAGCAATATTAAATCATTTACCTACTCAGTTACATATGAGTTTCGATGAATTTAAAATGCAAGGTCAAAATACTTCTGGTATCAAGCAACTTTTAGGTAAACATATCGGCTATATCTCTCAAAATTATGCTCAAAGTTTTAATGAATATACTCGGTTAGATAAACAACTTATAGCTATCTATCGTTATCATTTTAATGTTTCTAAGGATAATGCATTGAAAAAGATAAAAAAAGCTTTAACTTGGGTTAACTTAAATGATGAATCAATCATTAATAAATATAGTTTCCAACTTTCAGGGGGACAATTAGAGCGAGTTAATATTGCTAGCGTTTTAATGTTAGATCCAGAATTAATTATTGCAGATGAACCTGTTGCATCTTTAGATGTAGTGAACGGTCATCAAATAATGCAACTCCTTCAACATATTGTTAAAGATCATCATAATACTGTATTACTCATCACTCATAACATGAATCATGTCCTCAAATATGCTGATTATTTTAATGTAATGAAAAATGGCATGATGATTGAATCTGGAGAAATAGACAAATTATTTAATCACCACCATCTTCATCGGTATACAGAACAATTATTAAACTATAGAAGCAAGCTGCAAAAGGAGGATAATATCTAATTATGATTCAATTTGATCATGTAGATTATTCGTATCATCGAAAACAGCCTGTTTTAAAAGATATTAATATAAGTATTCAACGTGGAGAAAAAATAGGGATTTTAGGAGAAAGCGGTGCTGGAAAAAGTACCATTGGTTCTTTAATATTAGGTCAATTAAAGCCAACAAAAGGTAAAATAATTATCAATTCTTCTAAGGTTCTTCCTATTTTTCAGCATGCGACAGAAAGTTTTGATCGTCAATTCACGATTGAACAGTCATTGAGAGAGCCACTTTTATTTTATCGACAATTAAAAACTCAAAATATCAAAAATATCATTCTTAACTATTTAATTGAATTTAATTTGTCTACAGATCTTTTAACAAAGTTTCCTCAAGAGGTAAGTGGTGGGCAACTACAAAGATTAAATATTATACGTTCTCTCTTAGCACAACCGGATATATTGATTTGTGATGAAATAACTTCGAACTTAGACGTTATGGCCGAACAAAATGTAATCAATATTTTACTTAATGAAAAAAACATTGAAAATAAAACATTAATTGTCATCTCGCATGATTTATCTGTTTTACAAAGGTTAACGAATAGGATAATAGTTATCAAAGACGGTCAAATAGTAGATGAATTTAAAAATAAAGATTTATTTAACCATCAAAGACATCCATATACAAAACTATTAATTCAAACATATGAATAATGAATATAGTCATTTAAATGATTAAGATATTTTTATTCACATAATAAACCCCAAAAGTTGGAATCAAAATCTAACTTTTGGGGTTTATTAGTTAATTATCGGAGTAAATTTTACCGCTATATAATTATTTTACTTTTGGAATGCATCTTTAATTCTCTTGAGTTGTTCAATCGTTAATTGATTGCCACCTTCACCAAAATACCATGCATTGGATTCAAATTGATAAACTTGATGATTTTTTATAGCTTTTACATTTTCAATAACTTTATTTTGTAAGATGCTTGGTTTCTTATTATCAGTGCCATTCTTCGTTCGATCTATTACAAATATTTTATCAGGGTTAACTTTGTTAAGATATTCATAATTAATATTATTTCCAGCTGAATTATCTTTCATGTTTTTATCAACATGTTTAATGCCCAAATCTTTGTTTAAAAATCCTCCAAAGCGTCCATTTGAACTAAATGCTTTTATCCCTTTATCATCAACAACTAGGAATAATACTGAGTCATGATTAATACTTTTCTTAGTTTCAGATACTTGTTGTTCTAATTTTTTATTTAAATCATTGGCTTCATTCTCTTTATTGAATATTTTACCAATCGTTGATGTATGAGATTTAATTGAACTTAAATAATGATCATGGTCTGGACTTACGAATAGAATTTTAGCATTAGGTGCCGCTTTTTTCATTTCGTCAATTGTCTTTGTATGGGCTTGTCTAAAAGATGCTAGAATAAGCTCAGGTTTAGATTTAGCTAATTGATCAAAATTTGGTCGACCTGGATTACCTAAATTAGAATATTTATCATCTTTAAATTCAGCTAAAGAGGAAGGTAAGAATGCATTTCCTTGACCTTTTGCAATTGAAACAATCTTATTTTGTAATCCTAATTGTTTCATTACATCTAGTGCACCATAATCAAGAACCGCTACACGATGGGGATTATAAGGCACCTTAACAGTGTCAGTTTTCGTTTCACCACGATGATGTGTATTATTCTTGTCCTTAAATTCATATGTATTTTTAATAGTCACTGTTTTTTTGAATCATAACTATTACCTGATTTATCATTTCCGCATGCTGTTAATGCTATTGCATAAAGAATAATAGATATTAATGTTAATAATTTTTTCATAGTAATCCTCCTATCAATGATTATAATCGATATTGATAATCATTTTCAATAAGAAGATTGTTAGTTATAAATATTTATCTAAAACTTCACATATTGCATGTATTGTATCATCAATAACTGTAATATTTTGATTTTTAAAAAATAAAGTGTGTTCTATAAATTGATTAGTCACAAAATAACCTTGGCTCGCATGTTCAAGCATATGAATATCATTGTGATCATTACCAAAAGCGATATAATCACTATTAGTTCCTAAAACATATTGAATAGTAGTATACTTATCAACGCCACGTGCCGTTACATCAATATAGGACTCACTGTAATGACGAATTAATTCAATACCGTGAGACTGACTTACTAATTGATGAGCAATCATGTCAAAATTTTTGTTATCTATATTTAATAGAATTGCTTTTATAGGATTTCGAATCTCATCCATATCTAGAGATTGTGCTTTACCATCAGGATCAATACGTTGATACAGTTCATTATTAGTATCCAAATTTGAAGCATAATTAAATTTATCATCAATGATGTATGATAATTGATATTTCTTTATAAGCTTTTTAATTAGACTAATATCATGCTCATTGATTACCGAAACAATTTCGATTTGTCCATTTTTAGATATAATTGAGCCATTACCACCAATCAAGGTATCATCCGCAAATTCAGGAATAACTGGAAGCAAGTCTCTAATGGGACGTGCTGAAGCAAACATTACATTGTTATTAGCTTGACGTAGCTTGAAAAGTCTTTGCTTAATAGATGGATCAATAGAACATCCATCAAAACAAATCGTACCATCAATATCAAAAATAAAATTCATTATTAGTCACTCCAAAAATTAGAATGATTTAATTATAGCATATGAGTATTAACTCAAATTTAAATATTTTGATTTAAATTGTAATTGTATAAACTTGAAACATGGCATTCCAACTTGTTAGTCTCTTTAAATTAACAAGTATAGATTGCTATAATGAACTCAGCTAAAAAAGCAAATAAGAGGAAACTTTATAGATAATAAATATAGATGTCATTTAGATATACTAATAAATTGAGTGAGGGGCTTTTATGGTGGTACACACAACTTCCTATAATATATATTATGTAAACTAAAATAAAAAATTAAGATTCTTAGCCATATAGATGAACATATGCTTCATTTATGTTGTTATATATACTATATATTTTTTTATTTGGCAGTTTTTACATGTGTTAAAAGTTATTGTATTGATCAAGAGTTATTTATTCATTAAAGACTTAAATATTTATTTCTTTGCATTTACAAGAAATGTTTCTTTAAATAACATCATTAATAATTAACAACGTAATACACAATAGCATTACGTTGTTAATTTATCACGTTTGAATGCAATTAAGTAGTATGATAATAAATTATATACGTTACAACTACTTAGCAATATACTTGCTATAATCATGAATATTCATTTTTATATATAGGTAAATCACCAAAAATCTTTTGTTACAACACCCAAATTCACAACTACAAATTATAATATAAGGGAATTATAAATATTATTATTAAATAGTAGTATAATTATAGCTTTAGTTTACATAACATTTTTATATTCTTCTCTTTCTACTAATAGAACTACATTTAAAATAATTTAGTATTACAAACTTATAATTTGAATATAAAAAATATATTGGTGAGTATTATTGTATAGTTCGAATAATATGCTATGATTAAATATGTAGGGAACAACACGATTTTACATCCTAGACTTAAACATCCTACGCCGAGTGCTTTAGAGTACATAACCCTTCTCTAAAGCTAAACGAGCAGATTGGATATCTCAATCTGCTCGTCATCTTCTTGTATCAATTTATTTTTACTTTTTCAATTTATTACGTATGCGGTCTAATGTATTGAATAACCAATATTTCACTTTATTGATTGGTTTATAGAAATCACCGATTAATTCCTCAATCTTAACATTAAAACCTCTCTTAAAGCGATAAACACCATAGTCTTCACTGTTTTCAGTAAAATCACCTGATAAGCCATAGAAATTGTATCTATCATAGCCGTTATCAAAACAATAATTAATCATGTGCCAATGCATTGCATATGGTCCCATATATTGATTATATTTTTCTGAAGACCCTCCAGAGAAATAGTTCACTTCATATGCATTAGCAAAGTATACTCCTGACGCTAAATTTAAAATTTCGCCATCTGTTTGACGTAATTCACTAGCTTGAAGTAATTCTTTTTTATCGTGATCAATTTGCTTATCTAACTCAGCGATTTTCTTTAACTGTTTATCTGTTTTATTTTCTTTCGCCATCATATCATCACGTCGATTTTCTTTATCATTTAGTGATTCTTGCAAATGTTGTATATATTCACTTAAATCTATGTAAGCTAAAGGAACTAATACTTTATCGCCATAATGCTCTATAAAGTTATAGAAATAATCGTCAGTTTTAGAAGCAAATCCAGTTCTAGCTTCAGTCTCTCGGTATAAGTCTAAGAATAAATCAAATTCATCCTTACTAAGAAATCTAACTTTCACACCGTAGTTTATCGCTTTATTAATATTTCGTTTTCTTTGACTATCAAACTCTTTCCTTAGAGATGCAGGAGTTTTGCCCTCTAAATCTAATACCCCCATCCATCTAACTTGGCTGGAAGAATCATATTGGGTTGTAAATCCATGATGATCATAACCATGTGATTTAAATAGATTTACTAAAGCATCATTTTTTTCTGTTAAAGGATTAATATCCTTATCATAAACTTGATACAACCAGTAAGGATCTAATTTTACATATAAGCATTGATGTTGATGTAAATATTTATCAAGCTCTTTTAAATAAAAATCCACTAAACCTAAATCTGAATAGTCCATTACAGGGCCTCTATTGGAATAATACACATAACTGCCCATTGTAGGGATTTTAGAAAACAGGCTAGCTGCTATCACTCTATTGTCGTCGTCTTTTACACCTAATAACACTACTTGAAACCCATCTGATTCACGTGTAGCAATATTTTCCTTCACTTGGAAATAATGACTTTCTAATGATGGATTTTGTACAAAGTTTTCAAATTCTTTAACTGTTAACTCTGTAAATTTCATAATTAGATAATTCCCTTCTTAAAATCTATTTCTTTAGTTTTTTAAGTGTTCTATAAATGTTATACATTGGTTTATTAATAGGTTTAATAAAGTCACCAACGTATTCTATAACATCGGCATCATAGCCCTTTTTAAACTTAACTACGCCAGCATCTTCGGCATCTTCACTAAAGTCACCACTAATACCATAGAAATTATACCGATCAATACCATGTTCAATTGCATAGTTAATCATCTTCCATTGAACCGCATAGCTCCCTGCAAAATGGCGATAACGATTTGAAGTTCCACCAGCGTAGTAAACTACTTCAAACGGATTGATTATAAAGAAGCCAGCAGAGATGGGTAATTCATTGCCATGTTCTTGTTTTAAGTTTTTGGCTTCATTAATTTTTTGCTGGTTTGCATCAAGTTGTTGTTCTAAATTTTCTTTTTTGTTATGTGCTTTTTTATTCTCTGGACGCTTCTCAATGTCTTTTAAAGCTTTATTATAATCTTTATTAAGCACATTTCTTTCATTATTTAGTTCCTCTATATACTCATCAAAGTTAATATAGGCTAGTGGTACTAAAACACGGTCTTTATAGTGTTTGAATCTGTTGTAATAAAAACTATCATCTCTATCTGCAAAATCTTTAGTTTCAGAGGTATCCTCCATAAATGACCTAAATATAGGTAATTCTTCTTCAGATAAAAAGCGGACTTTAACTCCATTTTTCTTAACTTTTTTAGTATTACGCTTTCTTAAACCATCCATGTTTTTTAAAACATCATTAGCACTTTTGTTTGCTAAATTTAGAACAGAATGATATCGGATTTGTAATACAGGATCAAATCCTTTGTGGAATCCTTCGTGTTTATATCCTAAACTCTCTAATTCATCAAAAATCCAATCATGACCTGCATTTCCAGTTATTTCTCCCTCATGATTTAAATATTGATATGGAAGGTATGGGTCAACTCTTAAATATAAACAATTATATTTTTTTACATATTTACTCAATTCATTAAAGAAAAAATGTACAAGCTCTTTATTATTATAATCTATTACTGGACCGCGATTGGAATAGAAATATTTAAATATTTTCATTACAGGAACAGCTGTTAATAAACAAGCTGCAATCACTTCGTTATCATTATTTTTAATTCCAACTAAATGTGACTCGGTACCTTCAGCAACCTTTAATTCGTAATTACCTTCCATTTGTGTAAAATGGCTATATGTCATACGATCAGTAAAGTCACTAAATTCTTTAGCTGTCAAATTCGTAAACTTCATCTTCATAACTCCCATTTATATCTTTATATCTATTTCTTTTTATTTTTAGAAAAATAGGTCGTTTTACTTCACCTTTTATATTTAACATTCGGTTCATTTAATACTATTTATATTTCTAATCTAAACAAGTATACAATAGTTGTAGTGAAAACTAAAATATTATCCTGCAAAACTTATATGTAAAATTAAAAGTTAAATCTCGTTTATTCTGTTTATGTATAAAATAATATGGGCTAAACAGTAATGTCGCCCATATCACTAATTATTTACTATTATTTTAATTCATTTGCAAGTGCTTTACCAATTTCTTCACTTGATTGGGGATTTTGTCCAGTGATAAATTGCCCATCTTTTTCTACGTGAGATGTAAAGTCATCTTTCACTACAAAATTTGCACCTTGCTCTTCTAATTTAGATTGAGTTAAAAATGGCACTTTATTTTCAAATCCCATTGCTTTTTCTTCACTATCAGTAAATGAAGTTATTTTGACACCATCTACTAGATAGTCATTATTTGCATCTTTTACACCTACAAACGCACTAGGTCCATGACATACTGAAGAGATGACTTTATTACTATTTTTAAATTGAAGTAAAATATCAGCTAATTTCTCATTATTGGCAAAATCGTATACAGTACCATGTCCACCTGGTAGATAAATAGCGTCATACTCATCTGCATTTACATTTTCGATACTAGGTGTATCGTTTAAGTGTGACACGAATTTAGCATACTGATTAAGTGATTCATTAGAAACAGAATTTGGATCAAGATTTACTTTTCCACCTTTAATAGATATAACATCAACATTGATACCTTCTTCAGTCAATATATTATATGGTGCTCCTGCTTCTTCTAACCATAATCCAGTTTCTGTACCATCTGTAAATTGACTTGTACTTGTTAAAACAAATAAAACTTTTTTACTCATGAATATATACACCTCTTCAAATTAATTGTAATTAATATTTACCCACATTAGTAGTAGATTATTCAATTAGGATCATTTAATTTTTTGAAGTTACTATTAGCATAATAGTTAATTCATAGAGTAATCATTGTTTTTGCTATGTATATTTTTCATCTGTTTTCTTAACTTTGATTTAACTTTATATATATTCTTAAAATGAATTCAACGCAGTTCTGATTGATTTGATATAAGTGATAAATTCTTTTCTTGAATCTATTTCAATACGTTTTACAATTTCACTACCAATTACAATACCATCTGCAACGGACGCTATATCTTTAACATGTTCAGGATTTTTGATACCAAATCCAGCAACCACAGGAATTTTTGAAACTTTTTTTATATATTCAATTTTTCTCTTTAAATCTGGATGGAACTCCCCACTATTACCTGTTGTGGCATTCATTGTTACCGTGTAAATAAATCCTTCTGAATTCTTTGCAATTTGCATAATCCTAGCATCACTTGCGGTCATAGCAATTAACGATATTATTTTAACAGAATGATGATAAAATTCTTTTTTAAACTTTTTTGTAAGTTCGTAAGGTAAATCTGGGATAATTAAACCATAAACACCAGCTTCATCACACTTATCCAAAAATAATTTTTCTCCATAAGCACTTAGAATATTATAATAAGTCATCAGTACATACTTAGATGAAATAGTATTTTTATTTTTTATTAATTCATCAAAAATGAAATTAATGTTTGAACCCTCATCAATAGCCTTGCGTCCTGCCTTCATAATTATAGGTCCATCTGCAACTGGATCAGAAAATGGCACACCAATTTCAACAATGTCTGCTCCATTCTCAGTTAATGTTTTTAAATGATGAATAAAATTTAAATCACCCATAATATACGGAATGAATAATTTACTCATTTTGTTCACCACCGTTTTCTTTGTATTGTTTAATTGTTTCCATATCTTTATCTCCACGTCCTGAAATAGTCACAACAATAATTTCATTTTCATCCATATTTGGCGCTAACTTTTCAACGTAACTCAATGCATGTGCACTTTCAATTGCTGGAATGATGCCTTCAACTTTTGAGAATGTTATAAGTGCTTCCATAGCTTCATTATCTGTAGCACTTTCATATGATACACGACCAATATCATTATAATACGAATGTTCAGGTCCAATACCTGGATAATCAAGTCCCGCTGATATTGAGTGTGCTAATTCAATTTGTCCATCATCATTTTGAATAAGGTACATTCTAGAACCATGTAATACACCTGGTTTACCTTTCCCTATGGCTAAGGCATGATTATGCGTATGACTTCCTTTTCCTGCAGCTTCTACCCCATATAATTTAACGTCATCTTGTATAAATGGATAGAACGTACCTATTGAATTGGATCCTCCACCCACACACGCGACTAACGCATCTGGAAGTCGTCCTTCTTTACTTAAAATTTGGCTTTTAATTTCATTACCAATCACACTCTGAAAATCTCTAACCATTGTTGGAAACGGATCAGGTCCCAACGCTGAGCCTAACAAATAATGTGTATCTTCAACATGATTCACCCAATATTGTAAAGCTTTATTTACTGCATCTGATAATGTTCCTTGCCCATCTGACACAGACACTACTTTAGCCCCTAGCAATTCCATTCTAAATACGTTAAGTTGTTGACGCTTGATATCTTCACTTCCCATGAAAACAATAAGGTCCATATCGAATAAAGCAGCGACGGTGGCACTTGCTACACCATGTTGACCAGCACCTGTTTCGGCTACTAATTTAGTTTTCCCCATCCTTTTAGCTAATAGTGCCTGTCCTATTGCGTTATTAATTTTATGAGCACCAGTGTGATTTAAGTCTTCTCTTTTAAGATATATCTTGGCACCTCCTAACAATTTTGTGTATGATTCAGCAAATGTTAAAGGCGTTTCTCTACCAACATATTCACTTAAATAATAATTAAATTCTTCCTTAAAGTGAGTATCTAACTTCGCGTCTTCATATGCTTTTTTTAGTTCAATAATAGCTGGCATCAATGTTTCAGGTACATATTGGCCACCATATTCACCGAAAAAGCCTAATTCATCTACTTCTGTTTGAATTTTCATTAATTATACGTCTCCTTTCAAAAATTTTAATATTTGAGTCATCTTATTAAAATCTTTTTCATTATGTGATTCAATGCCCGTTGAGATGTCATAACCACGTTGTCCAAATGAATATTTTTCTAATCGTTTTATCTTTTCAAAATCCAAACCACCCGCAATGAGAAAATCAACATCTTTTACTTTTTTTAATAATTTCCAGTCAAAACTTTGACCTGTACCACCGTATGTGATTGATGGTGTATCTATAATAAACATGTCTATCTCATCTTTATACTTTTGTATGTTATTATTTAAATTTCTTGTTGCTGGAATTGCTTTTATGATTCTTATTTTTGAATTAAGTTTCCTAATATTTCTTATTAATTGAATGCTCTCATTTCCATGTAATTGGATTGTGTTAATATCAGTTTGATTAATTATTCTCTTTATGGTAGACATTTGAGGATTTACAACAACTACTACTTTCTCTATATGATCTGGCACTATTTTAGCCAAATATTTTAATTGTTTCAGTGAGACATGTCTCTTACTATGGGGATAATGTATAAACCCTACTGCATCAACTTCTAATTTTCTAATTTTCTTAATATCACTTTCGGTTTTAAAACCACAAAATTTAACTATCATAGATATTCTTCTTTAACTTTAAACTAGGCAAAAACTGACTTAAGTCGTTTGTTTTCATTAATGCCTCCCCTACAAGTAAACCGTCAATACTTGAATCTACAATTTTCTCAACATCTTCTTTTGTATGAAAACCACTCTCTGAAATGTAGCGGCAATTAGACTTTTTAAACTTTAGTAATTTATTTGTATGTAGAACATCGGTTTCAAATCGCTTTAAATCACGATTATTAACACCAATAATTTTAGGGTTAATTTGGTGTGCACGTTCAAGTTCACTAATTGTATGAACTTCTACTAGAACTTCTAAATTATGGTTTGTCGCATATGAATACAATTCTTTTAATTGATCATCACTTAAAATATTTACTATTAATAAAATAATGGATGCACCAGCTCGTTTTGCAACATCTATTTGAATTTTGTCAACAATAAAATCTTTACATAAAACTGGTAACGATGTTATCTTTGATAACTGATTTAATCGTTCAAAACTACCGCCAAAGTATTTTTCATCAGTTAATATTGAAATAGCATTAGCACCATATTTTTGATAATCTTTAACTTGTTGAACAAGATCACGTTGCGGTAATTGAGGTACAGATGGGCTTTTCGACTTTATTTCAGCAATAACTGATAATGTTTTATCGTAGTTAAGTGAATCAATCAGCTTTCTCCTCTTAACATTTACGTTATTTTGTAAAGTTTCAAGTCCGTTATTTTGTAAAGTTTCAAGTTTTTTATCATAGTATTTACGCTCAAGCAAGGTTTTTTTATACTCTATAATTTCATTTAAAATAGTCATTACTTAACCCCTCATTTTCAAATATTGTTTCATTGCCATACCTGTATCAATGAGATATTTCGCTCGCTCTACGCCATGTTTGATACTTTCCACTTGCTCAGCAACATATAAAGCAATTCCAGCATTTAACAAAACTACATCTCGTTTACTTGATTGATCGTTGCCACTTAGAATATTCAATGCAATTTGTTTATTTTTTTGAGGTGAACCACCTATCAACGTGTCATTCTTTGCATAAGCTAAACCAACTTCATCTGCTTTTAAACTATATTTTTTTAATGCGCTTTCGCTGTTGATTTCATAAATGATATTTTCACCAGAGAGCGTGGCTTCATCCATACCATTTGCACCATGAATTAAAATTGCTCGTTTTCTACCTAAATCTTTTAATGTTTGTGCTATATTTTCAAGTTGTGAAGCTTCATATACACCCATCACTTGATAAGTTAATTTGAAAGGATTAATTAATGGTCCAATCAAGTTAAAAATTGTAGGTGTTGCAATCGATTTTCTAATTGATTGAAGTTTTTTCATCATTGGATAAGAATCCGTTGCACTTATGAATGCTAATCCTTTCGAATTTAATTGTTGCTCTACTTCATACATTTTGTTTGTTTTTATATTCATTTCATGTAGTACATCTGTACTTCCTGAATGTGAAGTAATACTTTTGTTTCCGTGTTTAATTACTGGCACTCCTGCACTTGCTACAACAAAAGCTACAGTTGTAGAAATATTAAAGCTATTTGATTGATCTCCACCTGTGCCACATACACACATAGCTTTATTATAAAATGGTTGGTCTGGATAGTTTGTCTGAATAAAGTATTCAACTAAATACGTTAGCTCATATTGACCCATGTCTTTGTTTGTATAAGCTTTCAATAATTCTACCTTTACATTGGTTTCAATATTTGAATCAAATAGTGTAATAATAAATGATTGCATATCTTTTTTAGATAAGGATTTATTTTGTTTAATTTTCTCAAGAAGGGGCATTTTCAACTTCCTCTCGTTGCTATATTGATAAAATTAATAATGATTTGTTTCCCATTTTCTGTAGCGAAGGACTCTGGATGAAACTGTATGCCATAATGCTTTCTATTTTTGTGTTGGAAAGATTGTATACAATCATATGTTTGGCCAGTGATTAATAAACTTTCTGGAAATGAGCATGGATCACTAATTAATGAATGATAACGCATAACTTTGAAACTTGACTTAATTCCTTTGTATAGAGGGGACCGATTAACCATAGTTAAAGTATCTACTTTTCCATGTTTGACACAACTACCTTGTATGACATCGCCACCGTAATAACAAGTGAGCGCTTGTGCACCTAAGCAAACACCTAAAATGGGTAAATTTTCGAAATTTTCAATTAATTTAATTAATAATTGATTGTCTAATGGATGTCCAGGTCCTGGTGAGATAATGACTGCTGTAATACCTTTTAGATTACATATTTTTGGATCGTCGGGATATTTAACAATCGTTTCACAATGTTTTTCTACAATATCTACAAGATTATAGGTAAAAGAATCATAGTTATTTATTATTAATATCATGGAGTTACCTCCAATAAACTTTTAGCTTTAAGTTTTGTTTCTTCAAGTTCTTTCTCTGGAATAGAATCATATACTACTCCACATCCTGCCTCGACACTGACGGTTTCCTCATCGATAATCATGGTGCGTATAGCCAATGCAAAATCTAAATGATGATTACAGTTGATATACCCAACACCACCGCTATAGATACCTCTTTTATATGGATAAGATTCGTATATTCTCTGTATAGCTCTAAGTTTAGGTGCACCTGAGACAGTACCTGTTGGTAGTAAACTTGCGATGACGCTCATAGGAGATAGATTTGGTTTTAATTCTCCAGTGACTTCACTAACGATATGCATGACATGTTCATAACGTTCTATTGTCATTAGTTTTGTAATTTGTGAAGTGCCTGTTTTACTTATTCGATGAATGTCATTCCTTCCTAAATCTACGAGCATACGATGTTCACTCAATTCCTTTTCATCTTTCATTAATGTCTTTTCATTATTTTCATCTTCTATTTTATTTTGACCTCTTTTAATTGTTCCAGCTATAGGATTCGTATAAACTTTTCCATTTTTCACCTTTACAAAACTTTCAGGAGAACTTCCTATTACAATCGGCATATCTTTATTAATGTAATACATATATGGACTAGGATTTTGTCTCTTTAAATTTTGATATAACTGAAAAGTTAATTGATGTAAATTATGTTGAAAATGGTGTTTATAACTATAAATTCTTGAAGGAACTACTTGAAACATATCTCCTTCAGTAATTTTCTTTTTTAGTCTTCTTATAGTCTGAACAAACTGTTGCTCTGATATATTGGTGGTTATATGTCGAGGGATGGATTTATATTTTATATCCTCAACCGAAAAATGTATCTTTTTTAAGTCTTCAATTTTTCGTTCAATAGATTCCTTTAATCTTTCTTTTGTTCTATCAGAAAATAAGTTACTTGCGATAATATATAATTCATCTTTATAATGATCAAAAACAAATACATCTTCCACTAGATAAAATTGGACATCATGAGTTTGATGATCTTCTAATTTAATATCTTGTAATTTTTTAAATTCATGTCGTACTAAATCAAAGCTACATGTCCCTATAAAGCCGGAAATAAAAGGCAAATCTTTTAAATATTTATCTTTTATTTCAAAATAATATTTATCTACTAATTCCTTAAGTCGTTGATACGGTTGATTCTTAACTATTTCACAATGGTTGTCTAGCTTAATTAAAAGTTCAGAATTATCTAATGTAATTTTGCCATAATGATCGAATACTACTATCGAGTACCTACCTTTAAGTTGCTGTTGATTGGTACTTTCAAAAATAATCTTTTTTTGTTTTAATTTTGCTAAAGCCTCTGGCGTAATTTGAGCATTCACTTTTTTGTATACAATATCCATTGATTTCCTCCTTTTCCAAAAAAAATCAGCCTCCTTCGTTATAAGGACGCTGACGCGCGGTACCACCTTTATTAGCAGAATATAATATATTCATAGCTCACTTGTTCAATTTATTTTAAGTTGTTCCACAAAACCCAATTTCACTAAAGACGGTGTTAGTTCTCATCTACCACTAACTTTCTGGTGCTACCTCAACTTTAGATACTTCATTTTGCTTCAAAAAAACCACAATAACGCTATCATTCTATAAGGACGCGTTACCGTGGTGCCACCTTAGTTAACAAATATGTTCACTTTAATGATTAAGTTAAAATTTGAAAGCCCATTTCATCTATTATCATGTGCTAATTTACATCTACCATTAGCTTTCTGCTTGCTACAAAATATAATGATTACTCTATCAATCAAATTATCTGATTTTTCTAATTATTTAGTATAATACCTATCTTTCTCTAATTTGTCAACTGACTTTAAAATTAAATTGAAAAATTTGTTGAGTTTATCTTTATGTCCTATACAAAAACGTACTGAAATTAAACTATAAATTCTTCTTTATTTAATAACTTAAAATCATACATAAGTTATATTTGTTATTGAATACTTGAAATGACTCATATACAATATTGTTATTCTGAAAATTCTGAAACAAGGAGGCGCTCTATGCGAAATATTTTATTTGTAGGGTTAGGCCTTATTGGCGGTAGCTTGGCGAGTAATTTAAAATATCATTACAGTAATTTCAATATTCTTGCATACGATTCAGACTACACACAACTTGATAAAGCCCTTTCTATAGGTATTATTGATCAAAAAGTTAATGATTATGCTGCTGCTGTTGAGATAGCAGATATAATCATCTTTGCCACTCCTGTTGAGCAAACAATTAAGTATCTATCTGAACTTACAAATTACAATACAAAAACTCATTTGATTGTAACAGACACAGGTAGTACCAAACTTACTATACAATCATTTGAAAAAGAATTATTAAAACATGATATTCATTTAATTAGTGGTCATCCTATGGCAGGAAGTCATAAATCTGGTGTTTTAAACGCGAAAAAACATTTATTTGAAAATGCTTATTACATTCTTGTATTTAATGAAATGGAAAACAATGAATCCGCGACATATTTAAAAAAATTACTTAAACCTACTTTAGCAAAATTTATCGTTACCCATGCAAATGAACATGATTTCGTAACCGGTATAGTGAGTCATGTTCCACATATCATCGCTTCAATTTTAGTTCATCTAAGTGCTAATCATGTCAAAGACCATTCTTTAATCGAAAAATTAGCAGCCGGTGGCTTTAGAGATATAACTCGTATAGCAAGTAGTAATGCTCAGATGTGGAAGGACATCACTTTAAATAATCCAAATCATATTTTATCTTTACTTAACGAGATTAAGAAACAAATTACTGGTATTGAACATTTGATACAAGAACAAAATAGTAATAGTATTTACGATTTCTTCGTTAAAGCTAAAGATTATCGTGATCAACTTCCTGTTAAACAACACGGTGCAATATCTACTGCGTATGATCTTTATGTTGATATCCCTGATAAACCGGGTATGATAAGTCAAATTACAAACATCATAAGTTCACATAATATTTCTATTATAAACTTAAAGATTTTAGAAGTACGTGAAGATATTTATGGTGCTTTACAAATCAGTTTTAAAAATCCCGAAGATCGAGAGAATGCTATAAAAGCCCTCGCAAATTTTGATACTTATTATTAAATAAATCCTCCTTCCAGTCGTTATCTTTTCGCTTCTATATGTTGCACGACGAGGGGGAACTCTCTTTGTATATCTACATTTTATGACCAGCCATTAGTCCTAATCGACCATGCTTTGTACCAGCTTCGGTGTATGAAGTCGCTTTTGACACAATTCCTTTTCCATATTTTAAATGTAAGTGATCAATGGTTTTAGCAAGTTTTTCATCTTTCTTACGTTCATATTCATCAATGAATAAGTTAAGTTGTCGATCGCTTTCTTTAATAAACTGAGTTAACGATACACTTAACGTTCTATACAATGCTTTTTTGTCACACAGACGATTTGCAAAATAATTAATGACTTTGAATATATCTCTTTCTAAATTTGTAGGATCCTCCAAGGTGTATTGCTTATGTATGCCACCACCTTCTGCATAACCAAAAGAAAAATGAATTGTTCGCGCAAGCTTCTTTTCTGCTCTTAAACGACTTGCTACATCTTCTATCAATTCTTGCATGACAACTTTGGATTCTTCAAATTGATAGTCTCGCATTAAAATCTGACTTTTACATATTGAAGGATTTGTTACTTTATATTTTTCTCTTACTTTACTTTGATCAATACCGTTTGCATGTAGATGCATATCTATACCTAAAACTCCAAAATCTCTTTTTAAATAATGATATGGATACTTTGCTAAATCTCCTATTGTAAATATTCCTCTTTTATTCAATTTCTTTTCTGTACGCTTATTAATCCCCCAAAAATCTCTAAGTGGTTGAATTGGCCATAATTTTTCAGGTACATCTTGATAACGCCATTCAGCTATACCGTTTTCCGTATGCTTAGCTTCAATATCCATTGCAACCTTGCTCAATAGCATATTCGAGCCTATTCCAATGGTACAGTGAATACCTGTTTCTTCTAATATTTCATTTTGAAATCTTTTACAAAAAGCAAAAACTGTTGAATTAAATCTATGGTAACTATCCGTTACATCCATGAAAAATTCATCAATACTATACTGATGTAAATCTTCAGGTGGAACGTACCGCAGTGCAATCTTTGAAATTGCAACAGATACATTTAAATACTTTCTCATACTTGGATTAATAATATAAATGTCATTACGATGCGGTATCTCAAAAAGTCTTGATCCCGTTTTAATACCTAATTCTTTTAACTTTGGAGTTGCTGCTAGAACAACCGAACCTTGCCTTTTCGTATCTGCTACAACTGCTAGCTTAGTTGTTAATGGGTCCAATCCTTTTTCCATACATGATACACTCGCAAAAAAACTTTTTTGGTCTATGCAGAGTACATCCCTATCTTCTAATAAATTGTAATCATACATAACTGATCCTCCCTTACAAAACCATTATATAAGAACACTTGTTCTATTTCAATGCTAATAAGAACATTTGTTCTTATTCATTCTTCTCATTTTCATGCTATACTAAAAGAGCCAATGTTATATAGCAAAGGAGAATGTTGATTATGCCAATCATTAATGTGAAATTATTAGAAGGCCGTTCTGATGAACAACTTAAGGATTTAGTTACGGAAGTCACTCATGCTGTAGAAAAAACTACAGGTGCAAATAAAGAAGCGATTCACGTGGTCATTGAAGAAATGAGAAAAGATCATTATGCTGTCGGTGGCGTAAGAAAATCTGATCAGTAAACATAAAATCCCTGAAAGTAAAACAATTATTATTAATTGTCTTACTTTCAGGGATTCATTTTTTAATTATCTTCAAAGAAATTTTTAATTGCTTGCTTATTTTTCTCAGAGTCTATTTGAAGCGCACTACCATCATTATTTGTATTAATATCTTGATAGCTTCCTTTAATAGGAACTGTCAAAGATTGCACATCTTTATCTCCACGAATTCCAAAACTTATACCTGTTTGAAAAATCGCAGAGTTAGGCATGTTTGTGTTAACATAACCTCTTAAAATACCAGCAACTTTTGGTAGTTTCGCAACTGTATTGAAATTAACTAACTCTTGTTTTAATGTTTGCATCACTTGTTGCTGTCTTCTCACACGACCAAAATCTCCTTCCGGATCATGACGAAATCTAGCATAACCAAGTAATTCTTTACCATTTAACTTATGATGTCCTTTTTTCAAAGACACACCTATATTTTCAGACATGTCTTTTTCCACATCAATTGGGACACCATTAGGCTGTAGTTCATCTATCATTTTTTCAAATCCAGTAAAATCTACTACAGCGTAATACTCAGGATTAATACCTAAATTTTTGTTAAGTGTTTTTCTTAACAATTCTGGGCCTCCAAGTGAATATGCAGCATTAATTTTATATTTATCATAACCAGGAATATCAGCATAAATATCTCTCATGACAGACATCATTTTCATTTTTTTATGTACGTAATCATATTGAACAATCATAATCGAGTCCGTACGTGACTTGCCACCTTGAGCCTTATCTGCACCAAGGACAAGAACTGAAATCTTCCCATCATTTTTCATATTCCCATTAAATTTATGCACTTTAACATCCTTAGCATGTTCTTTAGCATACTTCATACCACTGTTATACTGATGGGTAATATACACAATGATAGAAATTAAAATAATAAGGATGATTAAAATGATAAAAGGTAACTTCCGCATTCTTTTTTTATTTCTTCGCCTAGAAGGTGTCGAAGTTGTTCCTTTCTGTCGTCGATACTCTGTTTCTTTAATATCCTTCTGTTCAGTCATATTTACCTACCTTATACCTTCAAAATTACATATCTATATACTATAATTAATATGTATTAACGTTATAGAAAAAGTATTCAAATTGCAAGAGTTTTTTAATAAATGGTACTAAGGTCCAATGAGAGGATGGCATAAATGAATATCAATACTGCATACTTTGCTGGTGGCTGTTTTTGGTGTATGACTAAACCTTTTGATACATTCGATGGTATCGAAAAAGTCACATCGGGATATATGGGAGGACACTTAGTTAATCCTTCTTATGAAGAAGTAAAAACTGGATCTACTGGACATTATGAAGTGGTTAAAATTGAGTATGATGTTGCTCTATTTTCTTATCATAAATTATTAGAAATTTTCTTTTCAGTTATCGATCCTTTGGATGATGGTGGTCAATTTCAGGATAGAGGTTCTCAATATAAGACCGCTATTTTCTATTCAAATGAACATCAAAGACAGTTAGCTGAACAATATATATGTGAACTCCAAGATAGTTTTAACGCTGATAAAGCAATTGCAACAAAAATTTTACCGGCATCAACTTTTTATGAAGCGGAAGCATACCATCAAGATTTCTACAAAAAGAACCCTGAACGTTATGAACAAGAACAACAAGATCGTGCTAATTATATCAAAGGTAATTATATGTAAATAATAGATTGGACCATGATTCATTTTGAATATATCGCTCCATCTTGAGAATAAAAAATATGAATGAAGCATTTTGATAAAAAGATTTTTTCAATTCAGTCAACAACTACCATACATTAAAAATGCCTGGAACAACAATTGATGTTCCAGGCTATATTTATGGATATTTAGAGATAAATGTTTAAAACACTCATTATTTATGGCGTATGACTCTCATCACTTTAAGCATACTCTCCCACAGAGAATAATGCTTTTGATAAACTAAAAATCTAGGTTCCCAATTGGGGCTATATTTTTCTTTATAACGTCTTAATCCTTGAAAACGGTATAAACCATTGAAATGTTCAAATACACGCCCCGCCATTCTCTCTCTTAAATAAGAATAATGCAATTGACCTACATTGGAGAGTGTCGCCATTCCCATATTAAATGCTTTATACCCCTTTTCTTTACTCCATAACAACATATGAAGATATAATCCATCCATTAAAGGTAAATCCAATTCAGGCAGCCATCTAATTAAATCAACAGATATTGCATTATTAGAATAAGTAGGCATCAAACTACAAAATGCAATCATCTTGCCAGAATGATCTCTCATTACTCCAATAGGTGCTTTCGATAAATAAGTTTGAGTAAATTGACCTACAGAAAAATGCATCTCACTTCTTCCATCCAACCATTTATCACTCACAAATTTAAGTTCATCAAAGAAATCTTGAGTGAATGGTGGTTCAATAATTTCAAAATTGATATTTAAATCATCAAACTTATTAAGCGTCGCTCTAAAACCACGTCGTTTTTTACCAGATGTTGTAAACGTTGTTAAATCAATAATAGCTTCTTCACCTAATTTAAAGAATTGATTCCCAAAATTATGATATAAAGGCATATATTGATCACTTATTTGATAAAAAATAATTTCATAACCTTGATACTCAGCAAACTGATAAAATGCTTCTAATAATGACTCAAATGATTTAGTATTGCCAATTGGATCACCCAAAACGACAAGGGCATTGGACTTATATCGATACATAATAAAAGAATCTTTATTTTCATTAAAGAAACAATCTTTGTCACCACTATAAACCAGGTGACTTAAATAATTACCACCGTATTTTTGAATAATTTCATCGCAAAGTGTTAAATCAACGCTGTGATGAGAACGTTTATACTTATAATCAAAAAGCCAAGCAATAACGCCAACGAGTAGCATAATAATAACAATGGTCATCCAAAAGTAATATCGTAATAAAGACGTATCAATCTCAATATGATAAACATCTAATGCATATAAAGTTCCTGATATTAAAATATGATTTAAATAAAGAATAAAGATACTAAGAAGTAGCATAAACGCCAACTTTTTAAAGCGTAATGGTCGTTTAAGTACTTGAGCACGTTGATAAGCTAAAATCAGTAACACAAATATGATAATGAGCCATGACAATAATAAAAATGACGCATAAGTATATATAGTCACACTAGCAATTAAAATAATAGAAATAAAGGCATAAATTATTGCACGACGACTGCCTTTATAAATACCTCTTACATTTAGAATAAGTAACAAACAAGCACCCGTTTGTATAGCTAAGGCAATATAATAGGCAAAATGATTTCCGTCATACAATCCATCATAGATAATAGTTAAATTGTTAATAAAGAAAATAATACTAGTTAAAAATATTAAAATTGCTAACGAAAATGAAGGTATTTTAACTAAAATATCTTTCTGATAAGATCTCAAAAATGAAGTGAAGTCTTTTACAGGTATAAAGTACTTCGAATTGTCGAGATATTTTTTAGCAGTATTTCCAAATTCAAATGAGGATAATATAAGTGCAATCATCACTGGCACAAAATAATAAGCAAATCGATATAAAACTAATGCTAGAAGTATCTTTTCTTCAGAAATACCAAGTGATTTCAGTCCTAGTAACACGACTAAATCAAACGCGCCAAAACCACCTGGAATAAAACTAACTAAACCAGATAAAGCTGCAATAACAAATATACCTACAAAAGTCATAAATGAGATATGTATATCGACAATCAATGCAGCAAAATATAATACAGTAGCTGCTGCCATCCACTCAACACATGATACAACTGTACAATAAACACCTATAAAACGATTATTTCTATCTACAGGTCGTGCCACGGTATAGAAAATAAAGATAGGTAAAAATAATGCAACAATATATAAAATCCAACGTACCCATGAAATTTCATCAATCATGTGAGAAGCGTTAAATATACGCAGAACAACTAAGATAGATAATAAACTTAATCCCGTAAGCATAGATACTAAAATAATAGAAATATATTGCACAAGCTTTTTCGTGTCATTAGTATAATTTTTATATACAAAAGCTCTTACACCTGCACCTATAAACCCTCCAAAACCAATTATAGAATTTAGGGCGTTGATAATATAACTCACTCTAAAGACTCTAATCATCGGCATTTTAAGTTTAAGAGACTTTACTAAAATAATATCGTACAGTGATAATAAAATGAGTGACAGTCCCCCACCAGCAAATAGTAGTACGAGCCATAATCTATTAATTTTGCCAAACTGTATGAATGTTTCTTTAAAATTGATATGTGATAATTCTCTATAGAGTGTAAAAATTACAAAGATAAATAAAGCAGTGGCGAAAATAAATTTTAAAAAAGAAAGTAATTTACTTTTTAATTCTTGTGTCATGTTTTCACTTCGATTCTAATTCAATATGATATATATCAAAATATATCATAAAGCTATGTCATATAGAATATCAATAAGCAAGATGAACCTTACATTATTGTAATACAATTTTCACATCATCCGAGGGATTAATTTGAATAAAATCATTTAACATATGATTACTAAGCATATCATGATTGTAAATGTATGTGATTTAAAATAAAAAAGACTGGAACATTGTTTTTTTGTTGTTCCAGTCTAAATTAATATATTATTGTTTAATTCCTTTTTCTTCTTCAGTGATAGTGTACTCACCAGCATCATTTCCATAGTAGCGATTGTATCTTCGTTTAAATAACATAAATATGTGTGAAACCAATACCTTAAGTACAGCGTATAGAGGAATACCAATAATCACTCCAACAATGCCCATTAAATTTCCTGCACATAATAAAATGAAAATAATTGTTAAAGGATGAATTTTCAATGTTTTACCCATAACGTTAGGAGAGATAAAGTGACCTTCAAAGAATTGGACAAGCGTCCATACAACAGCTAACTTTAATAACATCAAAGGTGAAGTAATAATCGCGATAACAATCGCAGGCGATATTGCTATTGTCGGTCCTAAATAAGGAACTACACTAGTGACTGCAGCAATACTTGCTAAAACCAAGGCGTACTTAAGACCAATAATTGAATAGCCAATAAATAGTAATAATCCAATACAAAATGACACAATAATTTGACCTTGAATGTACGAACCAACTTGTACACTCATCTTTTCTAACAAATCATGAAAATCTTTTCTAAATTTAGGTGGCATAATTTTTGTAGTATAATCTTTAAATTTATGACCATCTTTTAACATAAAGAACAACACAAAAGGTGTAGTCCCAATAACAATACCGATATTCGCGACTGCTTCAGCAAAAGTTGCAAGTTTAGATCCAAATCCATCTGAGTAATCTGAAACCATAGATGGTATCTTTTTCTGAGCAGATTCTAACCATTCGTTCACTTGTCCCATATAACCAGATAAAATTGTATTATTATTAAGTTTATCAAGTGATCGCGTAATTTTATGTAAATAATTAGGTGTATTTTTGATAAAACTTTCTATCTGTGATCCAATAATTGGAATAAGTAAATTAACTATTAATGTAATAATACCAACAATTGCAACATAAATAATTGTTATACCTAATAGTCTTGGAATACGATACCTCTCCATCATATTTACAATAGGATTGAATAAATAAAATAGTACTAATGAAACAATAATAGGTGCTGCTATTGTATTAAATACAATAATAAATGGTTGAAAGACATATGAAATTTTATCAAAGATAAAAATGACAATACCTAAAAGAACCAATGCAATTAAAGCATAAATAAGGTCATTTCCGCCTAAAAACCTCATAAATCTAGACTCTGACAAACTAAAAAAATGGCTTTTCTTTCCATTTATTTCTTTTTCATTTTTCATTAAATTCACCACGCCTTAAAAATACATCTATTTACTTTTTAATTTTATTGTAAAAATAAGCTTAAAAACACAATATTTATCTTACCACAAATAACAATACTCTAATCATTAAAGTCACTTTTCTTATTAAAAGAATATTTTAAGATTTATTTACTACTAATTTGAACTTCAAAATGATTGATATGTAGTGTTAAATAAACTATTTCCGCTTCGTATACATACACACTAAATTCACGTTGAATCATTTTTAATATTTTATAAGCCGTATTAAAACTACGTGGATACATAGTTTTTATCATCGATATAAAATTCTCTTGTGCTTCTAAATACTCACCTTTAGTTAATCGATATATTAAAAATTGTATGTGCCTTATAAAACGCTGATATTGTATAGTTTGTTTATCAATTGAATGTTGTAAATCAGTTTCAATAATTGTAATACTCTTATTGATTAACTTGTTTATTACTGAAATATCGTGAATTGATAATTTTTCAGAGTTAGATGCAATATGTAATGCGATGAATCCAATTTCATCTTCTGGAAAATGTACGTCTAAGGTTTTATTTAATTTATCGATTACCTTTCGAGCAACATTGTATGCATTACTATAAAGATGTTTTGTTTCAATCACAAATGGATTTGTAATCATTTGATGTTGCTTAAGTCTTTTATAGGCATAAATGATGTGATCTGTAAGTGCAACAACCAAATTTTTATCATCTGTAATTAGACCAGATTCATTGATAATATTAACTGAGTCTATCACCGCTTGAACAACATGATCTTCTCCGAGCTCCAAAAGTGTTTTGTAGTGTTCTTGTTGCTCTTGTTGTTCTAATTTATAAATTTTTTCTATCGAAGCATTCTCTTGAACTGTCATACCAACCTTTTTATTAAAACCAATACCTTTACCAATTAAAACAACCTCTTGATGATTTTTTGTGCATATGATGACATTATTATTGAGTGTTTTCGTTATTACATACTTGCTCATCATAATCACCTTTCTAATATCATTATTAAAATTATAATGCTTAATACCTAAATTGAAAAGGAATCTATTTTGAAAGTTTTTACTGCTATTTAGAGACTGAATTAATGACATCAATACTTTAATCTTCCCATAAATAAAACGGCTTGATACGTCAAGGGATATGTATCAAGCCGTTATTTTATTCATTTATTCACTATTTTTTTGGTATTCTTGCATGTTGTCCCCAAGTCTCAATGCCAAATAAATTTATTTCTAAGTTTTCGGGTTTAAACACAGGTCTCTTACCTTCTTTACGTTGTCTTTGATAATCTTTCATCACTGCAAATGCTATATTCGACAAACCTATAATTGATATGATATTTACTATTGCCATAAGACCCATAAATAAATCGGCAGTACTCCATACTGTTTCTGTTTTAGCAACAGCACCTACAAATACTAAAAGTACTACAAAACATCTAAAAATAAATAATATCATCTTATTGTTAGATAAAAATTCGATATTGGATTGTCCATAGTAATAGTTACCTACAACAGATGAAAATGCAAATAAGGTAACTGCTACAGTTAGGAAAATACCTCCTGCTGAACCTAAATGTTCGTTCAACGCTGATTGCGTAACTGCTACACCTTGAGGCGCGCTATCACCAAATTGTAAACCAGAATATAATAAAATCATAATTGCTGTAGCTGTACAAACAAGCATAGTGTCAAAGAATACACCTAATGATTGAATTAAACCTTGTTTAACGGGATGAGGCACAGCAGCTGTAGCAGCAGCATTAGGTGCAGATCCCATACCAGCTTCGTTTGAGAATAAACCACGTTTAATACCTTGAAGAATAGCTGCTCCTACAGCACCACCAGTAACCTGCTGAACTCCGAATGCACTTTTGATAATAGTGCCAATCATAGGTACAATTTGATCTATATTGAGTAATAAAATGATTAAAACCATACCTATATAAGCAATAGCCATAATAGGCACAATAAGTGAAGATAGTGTAGCTATGCTACGAACACCACCAAAAATGATAATACCTGTAATAACTGCAAGTACTATTCCAGTAATTACAGGGCTAATATTGTATTGAGTATTTAATGATTCAGCAATTGTATTTGCTTGAACAGTATTAAATACAAAAGCAAATGTAACTGTAATTAAAACAGCAAATACAATTCCAAGCCATTTTTGGTTAAGTCCTTTTGTTATGTAATAGGCTGGTCCGCCACGGAACCCACCTTCTTTGTCATGTACCTTATAAACTTGCGCAAGTGTTGCTTCCATAAATGCACTAGCTGCACCAATAAAAGCAATAACCCACATCCAAAAGACTGCACCGGGACCACCAAGAACAATAGCAGTTGCAACACCGGCAATATTTCCAGTTCCTACTCTTGACCCAGCACTAATCGCAAAAGCTTGAAATGGTGAAATACCCTTCTCACCACTACTTAAAGTTTCTGGCTTTTCAGTTAATGCTCTAAACATCTCTGGTAACATTCTGAGTTGAATAAATTTAGAACTAATTGTAAAGAAAAAACCTGCTGTTAATAATAATCCAATAAGATATTGAGACCAAATTAAGTCATTCCCGACTTGAACAAATGTTTTAAACCAGCCAGGAATTAAGTTATCGAAATCTTGCAAAATGAATCCCTCTCATCCACTTAAATTTATCGTTTTAAATACACCAAGAGATTTATGCTTTAATTTCATTAACAAAGATTAAACATTCATATTAACAATAAATGTATATTATCACTTTGATAGTTCAAATTAGACATAAATCCCTTGGGCTCATTTTAGTTGCTATTATTAATTTTTATTTTATCATTTTATTTTGTGATTGCATATACTTTTACTCTAGAATCATACTTTCTACTTCTCCAAAATCATCAGTATCAATAATAAATGATCCATTCGTATATTGTTCAGATAAGTGTACATCATCGATTTTACCATATTCTTCATGATGTTGAGAGAATACAACATATTTCGTGTGATTTTCTTTAACTACTGCACCCGCCACAATCCGATGCGGTTTTTTCTTTAATTCTTTTAGTAAAGTGATTCCACGTTGTGCGCGTTTAGCTTCTTGAAGAACATTAAAATCAATACGCTTCATAGCACCACGTTGTGTAACCATTATTATGGAATCTGAATCGTTCACATCTTCTGTCATAACAACATAGTCTTCATCTTTAAGATTAATTGATTTAACACCAGCTGCTCTTAAGCCTGTATCCGATAATTCATTAGTTGAATAAGTTAATGACATGCCTTTATGCGTTAGAACAGTAATTAACTGATCAGTCTCTAATCGAACGACATTAATAAGTTTATCATTGTCTTTGACCTTCATATTTATGAGTGGTTTATTAAAACGAGTAGTTTTAAATTGTGAAGCGCTACTTTTCTTAATCATGCCGTTTTTAGTAGCCATAATATAAAAGGCTTCATGTTTAAAATCTTTTTCGTTGTATACATTTACCACTTCTTCATCTTCATCTATTGGCACAATTTGTGATATGTGTTGACCAAGCTCTTTCCAACGGATATCGGCTAGTTTATGAACAGGTATAAACAAATATCTACCTTTATTTGTAAATACAAGAACAGTATCTTGAGTATTCACGGCTTCATGTTTTAATAAGCGGTCACCGTCCTTCAAACCGATTTCAGTCACACCGCTAGCGTTAAAACTACGTGTAGATGTACGTTTTATATAGCCATGTTGTGTCAAACTTAAAATCACTTCTTCACTAGGCACCATAACTTCTTTATCAATTTTGATTTCGGAAATTTCAGCTTCGATTGTAGATAGTCGATCCACTTTAAATTTCTTTTTAATTTCATTTAGTTCATCTTTAATTACTGCTAAAAGCGCCTCATGATTATCTAAAATATTTCTTAATTCTTTTATTAAAGCTTCTAACTCTTCATGTTCTTTTTTCAAAGCTTCAATGTCAGTATTTGTTAATCTATATAGCTGTAACATGACAATAGCTTCTGCTTGAGCTTCAGTAAAGTCATATTCTGCAACTAAATTATCTTTAGCATCTTTTTTATTTTTAGAATTACGTATCAATGCAATAACTTCATCAAGTATAGATAAAGCTTTCATTAATCCTTCCACAATATGCATACGTTTTTCAGCTTGCTCTAAGTCATAGCGCGTTCTATTTGTAACCACTTCAATTTGATGATTTAAATAACTTTCTATAATTTCACGTAATCCCATCAACTTAGGGCGGCCTTCACTAATAGCAACCATATTAAAATTATATGAAATTTGTAAATCCGAATTCTTATATAAATAGTTTTTGATTGATTCGCTATTAGCATCTTTTTTTAATTCGATTGCAATTCGTAATCCAGTTCTATCAGTCTCATCTCGAACTTCTACAATACCATCAACCTTTTTATCAGCACGTAATTCGTCGATTCTTTTAACTAAACTACTTTTATTCACTTCATAAGGAATTTCAGTCACAATTAATTGTTTACGTCCACTTCTTAAAGGTTCTTCATCTACTCGTGAACGCACGACAACCCTTCCTTTACCAGTCTCATATGCTTTTTTTATACCTTCTATTCCTTGAATGATACCACCTGTAGGAAAGTCAGGCCCTTTGATATATTTCATCAGCTGATTAATTGTAATATCAGGTTGATCAATATACTTCAATGTACCTTGTATCACTTCGGCAAGGTTATGTGGCGGGATATCAGTAGCATATCCTGAAGAAATCCCCGTAGATCCATTAATTAATAAATTAGGAAATCTCGCTGGTAATACCATTGGTTCCAAAGTTGTGTCATCATAGTTTGGAATAAATGATACTGTTTCCTTATTAATATCCCTTAATAGTTCTTCTGATAATTGACTAAGTTTAGCTTCTGTGTAACGCATAGCAGCTGGAGGATCGTTATCGATACTACCATTATTCCCATGCATTTCAATTAGAACATGACGTAACTTCCAATCTTGACTTAAGCGCACCATAGCATCATATACTGAAGAGTCTCCATGAGGATGATACTGACCTATAACATCACCGACAGTTTTCGCACTTTTACGGAAATTTTTATCATACGTATTCCCACTAGAATACATTGCGAATAGTATACGTCGTTGTACTGGTTTTAAACCATCACGTACATCAGGTAATGCACGTTCTTGAATGATATATTTACTATAACGTCCAAATCGGTCACCAATAACATCTTCAAGTGACAAATCTTGAATTATCTCACTCAATTCGTTTCCTCCTCAATATATTTTTCATTCTCTAGTATTTGGACTTCTTTATTATCCAAAATACTTTGATCTTCTTGCATACCAAATTCAACGTGTTTTTCAATCCACTCTCTTCTTGGGGCAACCTTATCCCCCATCAAAGTAGTGACACGTTTTGATGAACGAACTTCATCTTCAACTTGAACTCTAATTAATGTTCGAGTTTCTGGATTCATTGTAGTTTCCCATAATTGTTCTGGATTCATCTCACCAAGACCTTTATAACGCTGTAATGTGAAACCTTTTCCTAATTGATTTTGTAAATTTTCTAATTCTTCATCAGTCCAAGCGTACTCAACTTTTTTATTCTTACCTTTACCTTTTTCTAATTTGTATAAAGGCGGTAACGCAATAAAGACACGTCCAGCTTGAACAAGTGGTTTCATATATTTAAAGAAAAATGTAAGCAATAATACTTGAATATGTGCACCATCCGTATCAGCATCTGTCATGATAATAATTCTGTTGTAATTACTATCTTCAATTTTAAAGTCAGTACCAACACCAGCACCAATAGTATGAATAATCGTATTAATTTCTTCATTTTTAAAAATATCCTCTAAACGTGCCTTTTCTGTATTAATCACCTTTCCACGAAGAGGTAAAATAGCTTGGAATTTACGGTCGCGTCCTAATTTTGCAGAACCTCCCGCTGAATCACCCTCAACTAAATATAACTCGTTTTTATCAGTATTTTTACTTTGCGCAGGAGTTAACTTACCTGATAGCAATGTATCTTTACGTTTACTTTTCTTTCCGGAGCGTGCATCTTCTCTAGCTTTACGAGCAGCCTCGCGTGCTTGTTGAGCTTTAATTGCTTTTTTAACTAATGATTTAGATAATTGGCCCTTTTCTTCTAAGTAATATGGTAATTTCTCTGAAACAACAGAGTCTACAGCACTCCTTGCTTCTGAAGTGCCAAGTTTTGATTTCGTTTGCCCTTCAAATTGAAGAAGTTCTTCTGGTATACGTACTGAAATAATCGCTGTTAAACCTTCACGAATATCATTACCGTCTAAATTTTTATCTTTATCTTTCAGTTCGTTTATACGACGTGCATATTCATTAAAAACACGAGTCATCGCTGTTTTGAAACCAACTTCATGAGTACCTCCATCCTTTGTACGAACATTATTTACAAAACTTAATATGCTCTCAGAGTACTGATCATTATATTGGAATGCTACGTCTACCTCTATTCCATTGGAATGCCCTGCAAATGTAGTAACATCATGTAATACTTCTTTACCTTCATTGACATAACTAACAAATTCTTTAATTCCTTCTTCATAATGGTAAATTTCTTCTCGTTCTTTTCCACTACGTAAATCAGTAAGTGTAATTTTTAAATCTTTAAGTAAAAATGCAGATTCTTGTAAACGCTCACTTAAAATATCAAAATTAAAAGTCGTCGTTGACTTAAATATTTCTGAGTCTGGTTTAAATGTAACTTTAGTACCTGTTTTTTTTGTTTTTCCAGTTTTTACTAAGCCTGTCGCTGGAATACCACCATTTTTGAAATTTTGGGTGTAGATATTACCATCTCTATGAATTTCAACTTCAAGCCATTCACTAAGGGCATTTACAACAGAAGCACCTACACCATGGAGACCTCCAGATGTTTTATAACCCCCTTGTCCAAACTTACCTCCAGCATGTAAAACAGTAAATATAACTTCTGCAGTAGGTTTGCCAGACGCATGTATACCTGTTGGCATACCTCGACCATTATCTTCTATAGAAATACTACCATCCTGATTAATTGTTACTGTAATTGCATCACCATAACCATTTAATACTTCATCGACGGAGTTATCGACAACTTCATATACAAGATGATGTAATCCTCGTTTATCAGTTGATCCAATGTACATACCAGGTCTCTTTCTAACAGCTTCTAGTCCTTCAAGTACCTGAATTGAATCATCTGAATAATTATTTTGTTTATTCATTGCCAATGATTTCGCCCTCCTACAAACGTACGTTCGTTATTAAAACTATACAATAGTTATTCTTATATAAATTCACCTAAATTGCAAGTGTCATTTAAATTACTAAGTTGTTTGAGTAACTTTATTGAATTAAATTAAATTAACAATGTTCTAATTAATATTGAGTGTGGTAGAATGAAGCTAAGTTTCTAAAGGATGTGTAAGTTTTTATGATGATCATCGTCATGTTAATCTTGAGTTATCTGATTGGTGCATTCCCAAGTGGGTTAATTATTGGTAAATTATTTTTTAAAAAAGATATAAGACAATACGGTAGTGGAAATACTGGAGCAACTAACAGTTTTCGTGTTCTTGGAAGACCAGCCGGATTTATAGTTACGTTTTTAGATATTTTCAAGGGTTTTATTACAGTCTTTTTTCCACTATGGTTCCCAGTTCATGCGGATGGTGTTATAAGCACCTTTTTCACAAATGGTTTAATAGTAGGATTGTTTGCAATACTCGGTCACGTGTATCCAATATATCTGAAATTTAATGGTGGAAAAGCAGTAGCTACCAGTGCAGGAGTTGTATTAGGTGTCAATCCTATTTTACTTCTTATCTTGGCAATTATCTTTTTTAGTGTATTAAAAATCTTTAAATATGTTTCTTTATCAAGTATCATTGCAGCAATTAGTTGTGTAATCGGTTCAATTATCATTCATGATTATATTTTACTTGCTGTTAGCGGCATTGTTTCAATCATATTAATCATTCGACACAAATCTAATATAGTTAGAATTTTTAAAGGCGAAGAACCTAAAATTAAATGGATGTAACTTAAATTTCTAATTGTTTAGAGCCTGGGACTTCAAATCAATGTTCCAGGCATTATTAATATATTAGCGATTAATAACTTAATTGCAAAATAAAATAAAGACTTAATTTTGAAAAGATTCATCATTTTTTTCATGATTTTATATTTACTCGATTACAATAAGAGAGCATATCAAATGTATTGTGCTCTCATGACCTTAAAATTTAGATAAATGAAAATTTAAAACAAGAGAGGTGGTAAGACCATGAATATAAATTTAACTCAAAAGGCAGTAGAATGGTTTAAAAACGAATTGGATTTACCTATAAATAATAAAGTACTTCAGTTTTATGTAAGATATGGAGGAGAATTCCAATTAAAACAAGGATTTAGTCCAGCGTTCACCGTAGAAGATAAAGATGCTATTGAAATAGGTTTTGAACAAACATTCTTCGAAATAAATGTCGTTATTGCGGAAAAAGATTTATGGTATTTTCAAGGTGAAACACTAACTGTAGATGCAATCAATCATGAAGATGAGATCATCTACAAACGAAATTAATATAATTATAAATATTATTTAACTACAAAAAAGAAGCGATAATAACTACTTCGCTTCTTTTTATAAATGATCAATGCCAAACGTAACCTCAGCATCTTTACCTTCTTTATTTAACTGATTAACTTTACTATAAGTCTCATGCCACTCAGGAAAATATCTATCCAAGCGTATGGGTTTAAATGTATCTGCTTTAATACAGATAAGCTCTGTTGAACCAGTCGTAGCTAACTCTCCATTTTCATTATAAACCTCATAACAATATGTTGAACGTAATCTAGAATATTTTTCCACCCATGTTTTTACTGTCACCTTTTCAGGATAGTAAATTGATTTTTTATATTGCACTTTTAAATCTACAACTGGTGAAATTACACCTTGTTCTTCCATAGAGGCATAACTGAAGCCAAGCTTTCTTATATAGTCTGTTCTCGCAACTTCAAACCATGTTGCGTAATTACCGTGATAGATAACCCCCATTTTATCGGTTTCTTGATATCTTGCTTCAATTTCAGTCAAACTGTATATCATTGGAGTAATCCTTCTTTCAACTTTTACTTATTCTTTCAATTAAGGATAACATAAAGCAGTCATACCAACACAATAGTTAGCATGACTGCTTTTAAATCAATATTGAGTCAAAATTATATTAAATTACTGCGCAAGTTTATTTCTTAATACCATTTGTAAAATACCACCGTGACGATAATAATCTAATTCTACTAGTGAATCAAAACGTACAATAGCTTTGAAATTAATGATTTCACCATTTTCTTTTTTAGCAGTCACATTTACAAGATCATGTGGTTGTACATCTTCATTAATATCTACAGATATTTCTTCTCTACCATCAAGACCTAGTGTTTCTGCAGATTCTCCTTGTTGGAATTGAAGTGGTAGTACACCCATCATAACTAAGTTAGAGCGATGAATACGTTCATAACTTTGTGCAATGACAGTTTTAACCCCTAATAAATTGGTACCTTTTGCAGCCCAGTCACGAGAAGATCCCATTCCATAGTCATTACCAGCTAAGACAACTAAACCAGTTCCATCTTCTTTATATTTCATTGCTGCATCATATATAGGCATTATTTCTCCGGTAGGCCAATATGTTGTAAATCCGCCTTCAGTACCTGGAGCAAGTTGGTTTTTGATACGAATATTGGCAAATGTACCACGTACCATTACTTCATGGTTACCACGACGGGAACCATAAGAGTTAAAGTTACGAATTGCAACATCATGATTTAATAAATATTTACCTGCTGGTGTATCTTTACCGATAGCACCTGCTGGAGAAATATGGTCTGTTGTAACAGAATCACCAAATTTACCCATAACTCTCAAACTTTTAAGTGGTTCAATTTTACCCGGTTCTTTAGATAATCCTTGGAAAAATGTTGGATTTTGAATATATGTTGAATTAGGATCGAAATCATATAATGGTTCATCGGTTACATCTATTTCATTCCACATTTCATTGTTATGATATACGTTTTTATATTCTTCTAAGAATAGTTCAGGTGTAACAACTTTATCTACAGTATCAGAAACTTCTTGTATTGAAGGCCAAATGTCTTGTAAGTATACATCTTTACCATTTTCGCCTTTACCAATTGGTTCATTTTGTAAATCAATATCTACTGTACCAGCAAGCGCATAAGCTACAACAAGTTGTGGTGATGCTAAATAATTTGCTTTCACTAATGGGTGGATTCGACCTTCAAAATTACGATTACCTGATAAAACTGAAGTTACTAATAAATCTTCATCTGCAACTGCTTTTTCAATTTCAGGCAATAGTGGCCCTGAGTTACCAATACATGTAGTACAACCATAACCAACAAGGTTGAAACCTAAATCATCTAAATATTGTTGTAATCCAGAATCTCTTAAATATCCAGTAACAACTTTTGAACCTGGAGCAAGTGACGTCTTAACGAACTCTGGTACTTTCAATCCTTTTTCTACAGCTTTTTTAGCAACTAAACCAGCACCTAACATAACATATGGATTAGAAGTGTTAGTACATGAGGTAATAGCGGCAATTGCGATATCTCCTGTTTTCATTGTTGCTTTAGAACCATCATTAAAATTAATTTCTGCTTTTTTATCAAATTCACTTTGATCAAGTCCATGACCTTGATTACCAGCAGGAGCAGTTACTGATTTTTCAAATTCTTTTTTCATATCACTTAAGAAAATTAAGTCTTGTGGACGCTTTGGACCAGAAAGTGATGCCTCTACTGTAGATAAGTCTAAATCAATAACATCTGTATATTCAGGGTCCTCTTTTTCTACATCAAAGAACATATGGTTTTGTTGTAAATATTCTTTAACCAATTCAATATGTTCTTCGTCACGGCCAGTAAGTTTCATATATTTCAATGATTCTTCATCTACTGGGAAGAAACCACACGTTGCACCATATTCTGGAGCCATGTTAGCAATTGTAGCTCTGTCTGCTAACGGTAAATGTTGAACACCTGGACCAAAGAATTCAACAAATTTTCCAACTACACCTTTTTTACGTAATTCTTCAGTCACACGTAAAGCCAAATCGGTAGCTGTTGAACCTTGTGGTAAAGAGTGAGTTAAACGCACTCCGATAACTTCAGGAATTGGGAAATATGACGGTTGCCCTAACATACCTGCTTCGGCTTCGATACCACCAACGCCCCAACCTAGAACACCAATACCATTTATCATTGTAGTATGTGAATCAGTACCAACTAAAGTGTCAGGAAATGCTGTTTTTTCACCATCAACATCTCTTACATGTACTACATTTGCTAAATACTCTAAGTTTACTTGATGGACAATACCTGTAGCAGGAGGTACTGCATTATAGTTATCAAAAGCTTTTGTTGCCCAGTTTAAGAATTGATAACGTTCATAGTTACGTTCAAATTCTAATTTCATATTACGTTCTAATGCTTCTGGATTAGCGTAACTATCTACTTGAACAGAATGGTCGATAACTAAATCTACAGGTACTTCTGGGTTGATTTTATTAATATCCCCACCAACATCATTCATAGCTTTACGTAATGAAGCCAAATCTACTACTGCTGGCACACCTGTAAAGTCTTGTAAAATAACACGAGAAGGTTTGAATGGAACTTCACCTTCGTTACCTTCATTACCGAATTCACTTAATGCTTTGATATGATCATCTGTTATAACAAAATCATCCTCTTGTCGTAACACAGATTCTAACAATACGCGAATTGAGTATGGTAATTTAGAAATTTTAGTTAGCCCTTTTTCTTCTAATGTTTGTAAGTCATAGTAAGTATATGATTGACCATTTAATTCGAATTGTTTCTTTGCTTGTTCTTTAATATTAGAAGCCATTTTATATCCCCCTTGATATTTATATATATTTATATGCCGTTAATTAAATTGTATTATTATATGTTTATCAAAACAACTATGTACCTTTAGAAAACGCTTTATTTTCATTTCGCTTTTGTAATCAGTTTATATAAGAAAAACTTATCATAAGATATTGGTGCAATAAGAAAATGTTATTAATTGAGAATGGTTATCAATAATGAACATCATTTTAAATCTCAAACTACTATTCGGTTTCTTCATAACTAATTGAATGACCACAAACTTATAAGCGTATGCGCTCAAAAATGAAATGATATCAATTTGATACTGTATCTATTATCAGATATAATAATAAAATTTTAGTAGTGAGATATTAGTGATTTTTATAAAAAAACCTGAGACAATTTTGTTTGTCTCAGGTTTATAAAGCAATTACACTTTATTCTTCTTTTTCTTTATTTCTTCTAACTTCTCTTTTTTCTAGAATATCTGTTTCATAATCTTCTTGTTGATATTTAACATATTCTTGTAAACGATGTTTATTTGGCGTAAGTGTTAATCCAAGGAATTTACGTTCCTTATTTGCATCTTTGTAGAAACTTATCATCATCATTATGACGACGAATGAGAATGGGAAAGCACTTATAATGGCAGCACTTTGAATAGCATTCAAGGCTTTAGAGCCATCTCCTCCACCAGCTAATAATAGTACAAAGGCAATAAGTGCTTGCGCAACTCCCCAAGTTACTTTAACTAGTCTACTTGGATTCAATGATCCGAATGTAGTTTGCATACCTAATACGAATGTTGCTGAGTCAGCTGAAGTAACAAAGAAAGAAGCAATAAGCAATAATGCAATGATAGATAAAACAATACCTAACGGAATATGGTTGAATACACCAAACAACTGCGTTTCAGGTGACATTTTAAAGAGACTTGGATCTTTTTTACCAGTTTCAATTCCTAATACACCGAAAACACTGAACCATATAAAACTAACAAGTGCCGGTACTAATAAAACACCTGAAATAAATTCTCTTATAGAACGACCTTTAGATACACGTGCGATGAATACACCAACGAATGGACTCCAACTTAGCCACCAACCCCAATAGTATAATGTCCAAGTTGACATCCATTCACGCTTTTGACCGTTTAACGCAGCGGTATCAAAACTGTTAAACAAGAATGAATTTAATAAACTACCTGTAGAACTTGTCATCATATTTAAGATTAAAACAGTTGGTCCAACAATTAATGTAGCAATCATTAATACCGTACCAAGACCTATATTTAAGTTACTTAAATATTGAATTCCCTTGCTTAAACCTGACCAAGCACTAGCAATAAATAGAATTGTTACGACAACTATAATAATACCTTGAACAAAAGTGTTGTTCGGCACGTCAAATAAATAATGTAAGCCACCATTAATTTGAAGCGCGCCCATACCTAGAGATACAGCTACACCAACTAATGTAGCAAAAACAGATAATACATCAATAAAAGTACCTATTGGTCCTTCAACTTTATCTCCCAATAGTGGACGTAAAGTTCTAGAAATTAATCCAGGTTCTCCTTTACGGAATTGAGAATAAGCTAAGGCTAATGCTACCACACCATAAATTGCCCATGCGTGGAATCCCCAATGGAAAAATGTAGATCTTAAAGACTCAGTGTATGCTTTTGTCGTTTCAGGATCAGCTGTTGGTGGAGCTGCAAAATGTGCCATAGGTTCAGCTGCACCATAGAATACTAAACCAATCCCCATACCAGCACTGAATAGCATTGCGAACCAAGAAATTGTATTAAATTCTGGTTTGTCATTAGGTTTCCCTAATTTAAGTTTCCCAATTGGACTGAAAATCAAGAAAACACAGAAGAATACAATTACTGTTGTTAAAATAAGGTAATACCAACCCAAATTATTAGTAATCCACATCTTAGCTGTATTAGTAACGCTATCGAATTTCTCAGGCCAAACAGCACCGATGATCACTACTATAGCTGCAATAATTGAACTATAGATGAAAACCGAAGAAAACTTTTTATTTTTCTTCTCTTGTGAAGAAGAATTCATAATTAATTACTCCCTTCATTCGAATATTTAATTTTTCAAGGCAGTAAAATCAAAAAATTAAATTTTATTTTAAAATTTTTAACTTTACCAATACACTTTAATAGATTAACAAAGGTCTTCAACATTATCAAATTTACATAATTATAGTATTTGCTAAAATATTTATATATTGTATAATCAGAAATATATTTTAAAAGAAGGGATATGCTTTATGTTAAAAGAATTTAAAGAGTTTGCACTCAAAGGCAATGTTTTAGACTTAGCTATTGCTGTAGTTATGGGGGCAGCGTTTAATAAAATAGTTACATCTCTAGTCCAATACATTATCATGCCATTAATTGGTAAATTATTTGGTTCAGTTGATTTTGCTGAAGATTGGTCTTTTTGGGGTATCAAGTATGGACTTTTCATACAATCAATAATTGACTTCATTATAATTGCTTTTGCTTTATTTATCTTTGTTAAGATAGCTAATACAGTTATGAAAAAAGAAGAGAAAGAAGAAGAAGTAGAAGAAAATACTGTTTTATTAACAGAAATTAGAGACTTGCTTAAAAAATAATCAAATCACTATATTCAATTATAGAGACTTAAAGAAATTATGCATGTTTTTATTAAAGTATTGAAAAATCAATAGCTTTAAATTAGAGCATGTCACAAAATCTTAAGTCTCTATTTTTTTAATTTTTTCTAAATTGTGTATGACTTTCGTATTGATTGCTTGTCACTTCTAAAATCAAAGGAATGCGTTGCTTAAGCTCGCTTACATGTGAGATTATACCAACCATGCGCCCAGATGATTTTAAATTAATTAATGTATCTATCGCAGTTTCAAGTGTTTCTTGATCTAAAGTGCCAAATCCTTCATCTATAAACATAGAATCTAAAGTGATTCCACCTGATTCTTGCTGTACGACTTCACTTAATCCTAAAGCTAAAGCCAGTGATGCTTGAAATGTTTCTCCTCCTGAAAGTGAACTTATGTGTCTCGATTTATTTGAATGAAAATCAAACACGTCAATTTCCAATCCACTTAATCCTAAGGAAATGGCCTCTCTTCTAATCAGTTGATATCTATTACCACTCATAAATGAAAGTCGTTGATTCGCTTGAAAAATTATTTTTTCCAAGTAATAAATTAAAACATAATTTTCTAGTGTTAATTTATAATCATTTTTACCTGCTAATATTTCTGATAGCAAGAAAATTTCTTTTTGCACTTTCAATTCATCATCGAGGATCTGAATTATATTTTTTATGTTATTAAATTTGTTAGAGTTATTATCTATTTTATAGCTAATCGTAGCTATCTGTGAATTCGTTTCATCTAGTTTCAAGTTTGTTTTTTCTATAGATTGTCGTAAATCTTCTAAATTTAATAATTTTTTTCCTTTAACTAATTCATTGAGTCTGTTAATCTCTATTTCAAAACTTTGATAGTTCTTATTATAAATACTAATTTCTCTTTCTATTTCATCTTTTTGGGCACTTAAATCTGCAGCGCTTTTGACTTGATCATAAGACTCAAAACCAAGTTGTTGCATTTCTTTTTCCATTTTTAATTCTAAATTATTTATTTCTTTACTTGTTTGAGTTAAATTCTCAGTTAAATGTTTTTGATCATTCATTTCTATCTTTAACTTATTATTTAACTCGTTCAATTTATTTTTAGTTTTTTCTTTATCATACTCATAGTTCTCAACTTGTTTTTTAGCATGAGAATAATAAGCTTCAAAATCCTTTACTGATGAAAATTGTGAATGTCGTTCAAAATCATTAATTTGAATTTCCAGTTTTTCTTTTTGCGTGTTCTTTCTACTCAAATCTAAATCAAACTGATGTATTTTATTAACTATTTCTTTTTCTTGTTTCTCAAAATTTTCTACTAACTTATTTATGCTTTGTTGTTCGTCTTTTAGTTGTTTCAAATGATTAAGTTGTTTTTGAAGCTCACTGATATCTTTCTGTTCTTGTTTCTCAAAATTTAATTCTTTTTCTCTATGATTTAATTCCTCAATTCGAGTTTCTATTTTGATTATTTCATCACGAATTTTTACCTTCTTACTTTCAAACTGTTTTATTTTATTATTTTTTTGAGCAATTAATTCAAAATCGATATGTTCTCCCAATGAATGTATTTCATTACCACAAATTGGACAAGTATCCCCTACTGACAAAGCGGACTTTATTTCATTTACAAAATCCTTTTTGTCATTCAAATCAATTAAAGTCGCATCTATATTAATTATTGATGATTCAATTTCATTTAACTGTTCTTTCTTCTCATTTAATTTACTAAGATAAGATGATTTATCTTGTTGTAATTTATCAAATAATTTCTCATCCTTTTTTTGTCTTTCATATTCATCTATAATCTTTTTCAGGTTATAAATCTCTTCAGTGTAATGTTCAATAATTGCAAAATCTTTGTTCTTATCGTTCAATTCTTTCGTCAATTTTTCTTTTTTGGTTATTAAATCATTATATTCACTGTATAATCTTTTTATTTCTTCTTCAATTACCGGTTTTTGTTGATAACTACTAATAATCATATCTAATTGATTAAAGAAAACTTGGTTTTTTTCTAGATACTGATTAAATTGAGTTATTTCATTTTCTCGTGTTGATAAATGTTCGAGTTGTTTTTGAAAATCTTTAATTTCATTGCAATAGTTTGTTTCATTTAATTTTGATTGCTCATGAAGTGACTCTAATTCATCTTTACCTTTTTTTAAACTTTGCAGCCTAGTAAAATAAGTGATTAATACTTTAGATTCCTGAATCATTTTTAATTCTTGATTCAATTTATCAATATAGTTTTGTTCTTTTTTTAATTCGTCAAATTTGATTGTTTCCGCTTTTAATTTTTTAGTATTCTCACTTAATTCAACATTCACTTTATATTTATGATTTAAATCATCTAATTCTTTAGTTATTTTAATCTTAGCATCTTCAAATGACTTGAGAATTTTGTACCCATAATCATTAAATTGTGGGAATTTTTCAATCATTTTATCTGTCTGAGAACTCTCTAATTCTTTATATAAGGCCAATTCATCATTATTAAATGTATCTATATCATTCCATAAATTTTCAATTTGAGTGTATCTATTTTCAATTTGTACTTTTTCTTGCTTTACATTTTCTACAAGTAGATGTCTAATCTCATCAAATCGCTCACTATTAAAAAGTGTTCTAAGAATCGATTGTTTATCTTTACTATTTGACTGAAGAAACTTTTTAAATTCTCCTTGAGGCAAAATAAATAATTGACGAAATTGTTCAGCATTAACGCCTAATAATTGTACAATAAATTGATTACCTTGATTCACTTTACTTTCTCTTAATTCAAATTGATTATCAACTAATTCATATATATTTAACTTGGCTTGTGTTTTAGTTATATTCCCCTCTTTAATAAAAGGTGCTTCTCTATGAATTTTAAAGGTTTGATTATTAACTTTAAATTGATAAATTACTGACATTGGCGATTTACCGTCTGCAAAATGACTTCTTAAATCTCCTTCTTTTCTAGTTTTGGTCGAAGCCATGCCGTATAATGCGTATACTATAGCATCAAATATCATTGTTTTACCAGATCCAGTTTTACCACTAATTAGAAAGAGTTGATCAGTTTCAACTTGCTCAAAATCAATAGTTTCTTTAATAAAAGGGCCAAAGTTCTCCATAACTATATGTAAAGGCTTCAAATCTTATCCCTCCCTATCCAATATAAAACTTAACAAGTGCTTTATTTTGTCTGATTGAACTTGACTCAGATGTTGATCCGTCATATTTTCATAAAAATTTTCTATAATTGTCTGATCATCTTGCTTTTTGATTTCGGCATGGCTAAAATTCTCACTATGCTCAAATGCTACATTCGATAGCGCTAATATATTGGGATAAATCTGTTTCAGTTTCATCATTGGATCAGTAACATGAGAAACATTCGTTAACTTAAAATGAAAATAATTATTTTTATTTTTTACTTTTATTCTTTCTTGAATAATATCTTCATAATCACCTTCAATAACTTCTAATTCTCTTAGAGGTTTTAAAGGAACAAAAGTTTCATTTAATATTTGATTATTTTCAATATCAAGAACTCTATATCCTTTAGATTGAGTTACTTCAGAGAAAGAGTATTGCAATATCGAACCGCTATATTTGATAAAAGAGTTATTTATACTAAATGGATGATGTAGGTGCCCAAGCATTACATAATCAAACAACCGAAAAGAATGCATATCAACTGATTCTACTGTTCCAATAGTTAATGGTCTTTCCGAATCTGAAGTTTTACCGCCCTCTATAGTTAAATGACCAATTAGTATATTTACCTTATTATTATCTATGGAACTAGACATTTGCTCTAAGCATTCGTTTAATGCTTGTTGATATGTTTCTATTTGCTTATCCTTAAAATAATTTTGCACTTCACTCACAGTTGCGAAAGGTAAAGTGAAAAATTGAACACCACTCAATTCTATTGGATCATCAATATTTTCTAGTTGAGTTCTTATGTAAAGTTGATTATTCTCAAACCACTTAGCGCCATAATTCAATCTTTCCCTACCATCATGGTTACCGCTTATCATGATTATTGGAATTTCAAGTTCTATATTTAAGTATTCAATAGTCTCTTCTAGTAAACCTATCGCTTCTTTACTTGGATATGAGGTGTCATACAAATCACCTGCAATGACTATTAAATCTGGTTGTTCCTTCTCCATATGTTGTTTAAATTGAGTTAAAATATATTTTTGGTCTTCAAGCAATTGCTTTCCATTTAAAATTTTACCCAGATGCCAATCAGCGGTATGTACAATTTTCATAATTACCCTCCTGATAAGAACGTTTGTTCGTTTCAATTCTATATGCTTTTTTTACCTTTTTCAAGTAAAAAACCACCTATCAAAATAATGATAAGTGGTTAAACATATTACTTAATAAGATTCTTTTGCAATTTTTTATATTTATAAAGCATTGCACATCTCCAAGGTACTATCATACAAAATGCAAGTAAAAAAAACATACCAGCAATTTCACCTGGATCAATTTCGCTACTTATAAATATTTTAATAACTGTTCTTATTATTAATAATGATATTAAAATAATTGGAAATGCTTTAGACCGTTTCATATAAATATTATCATCTTTAACTTCAAATCTAGAAGTCCAGATTAAAACAGTAGAAAACAAAACACCTAATATCAAAGATTCTAACATTTCCATACCAGTTAATCTAAAATATGGTACCACATACATCAATGCACCGGTAGCCATGAAAAATGGTGGTAAGATAATTTTCTTTTCATTGACTGGAAACTGTTGTGCTTTCATTCTTATCACTATAACGACAGCACCCATTAGAAATGCAAACACAATGGAAAAGACTAAATAAGCCAAATTGACACCCTCTTTTGACATAAACTTATTCGCTTAAATAATCATCTGATAGTATATCACTATCACTATAAAATTGACACTTTAAATGTTCAAGTTTTAACATTTTAATACATATATAGTATTTAATTCATTACTAGAACATAAAATTAATATATTAATAATAAGTAAAAAAAGAGCGCTACAGTTATTTTGATAAGTTTCTGTAACACTCATTAATATAATGTCTATGAACCTTACATTTTTTGATTCATATTTTTATTCATCATTGTCATCATTTGATTGATTTTCTTTTGAGATGGTTTTTGTCCCATTTGCATCATCATCATACGTAGCATTTCCTCATTGATAGGTGGATTTTTCTTTAAGTAATCTTTCATATATTTTCTAGCTAATAAGAAACCACCAATTAAACCTGCAATAAGTGCTATAACGATCAGAATAATTGCTACCCAAATTGCCATTGTTTCACCCGCTTTCTGTATCCTTATGAATTTTACTAAATTCGTTCTGTTATTTCAAGACATTCTTGAATAATAACGATTAGTACTCCATTTATTATCATAACAAAGCCAAAGATATTATTAAATTCTATTTTAATATCTAAAAGGTTACTAACCAATTTTGATGGTTAGTAACCTAAAAAGTTCAACTAAATCATTGTCTAAATTTATAATGAACGGACTTGTTTTAAAATATTTTCTTTAGTGAATCCATACTTTTCAACTACTAAATCTCCAGGAGCACTAGCACCAAAACTATCTATACCAATAACTTTACCTTCAATACCAACATATTTATGCCAACCGAGTGGTGATGCCATTTCGATAGCTATACGTTTAGTAACATCAGAAGGTAAAATTGATTCTTTATATTCAGAAGATTGTTGTTCAAATGCGTACCAGTTTGGCATAGAAATAACTCGTACACCTTTACCTTGTTGCTCTAATTCTTTTGCAGCTTCTACAGCTAAATTAACTTCTGATCCTGATGCCAATAATAAATATTCAAGTTGTTGTTCTGTTTCAAAAACAATATACGCACCTTTTCTCACACCATTTTCAACTGTTTGTTTATCAACATCCAAAGTTGGTAAATTTTGACGAGTTAACACTAATGATGTTGGCGTTTGTTCTGATTCAAGTGCAACTTCCCAAGCTACACGTGTTTCATTACCATCAGCTGGACGAATAACATTCATATTAGGAATGGCACGAAGACCTGCTAATTGTTCTATAGGTTCGTGTGTGGGTCCATCTTCACCTACAGCAATTGAATCATGAGTAAAGATGAATGTTGAATTGAGCCCCATGATTGATGATAATCGTAAAGCTGGTTTTAGATAATCACTGAATACAAAGAATGTTGCTGCATACGGATGAAGTCCACCATGTGCTGCCATACCGTTTACTGCTGCTCCCATTGCAAATTCACGTACACCAAACCATACGTTTTTACCTTCTGGAGTATCTTTATTATAATCTTTAGCTTCTTTAACGTTAGATTTATTTGAACCTGCTAAGTCTGCTGATCCACCAAAGAATGAAGGAACAAATTCACTTAATTTTTGAATTATTTCTCCTGAATCAGCTCTAGAAGCACCACTGTGATTTAAATCATATTCTGGTAAGGCATTAACGTAATGATTTGGTAACTTACCACTCATTGCTAATTTAAATTCCTCAGCTAATTCTGGATAGGCTTCACTATAATTTTTAAGCATATTATTCCAAGCCTCTTCATTTTCATTTGCACGTTTTAACATTGTTGATTTAAATATTTCGTATACATCTTCAGGAACATTAAAACGTTTTTCAGGATCTAATCCATATTCTTTAAATGTAAGTGCACGTTCTTCTTCACCAAGTGGGGCACCATGAACTCCATTTGAACCAGCTTTATTAGGAGAACCAAAACCAATAATAGTTTTAACTTCGATAATAGTAGGTCCTTGTTGTGATTTAGCTTGAGTGATTGCATTATCAATCTCATCTAAATCGTTACCATTTTCAACTAGAATATAGTTCCAACCATAGGCTTCAAAACGCTGTTTTGTGTCTTCAGAAAATGATTTATCTAAATCTCCATCTAAAGATATATCATTTGAATCATAAAGGACAATTAATTTATCTAACTGATTATGACCTGCAAAAGATGCAGCTTCATGTGAGATACCTTCCATTAAGTCACCATCTGACGCTAGTACATAAGTGTAATGATCAACTATATTAAATTGGTCCCTATTAAATTTACCTGCTAAATGACTTTCTGCTAACGCCATCCCTACAGACATGGCAAAACCTTGACCTAATGGACCAGTAGTAACTTCTACGCCATCAGTATGTCTATATTCTGGATGTCCAGGCGTCTTCGAACCCCATTGTCTAAATTGTTTAAGTTCTTCAAGTTCTAAACTACCAGAGACATGTAATAAGCTATACAATAAAGCCGAACCATGACCTGCTGATAGAATAAATCTATCTCTATTAAAAAAATCTTTAGATTGAGGGTTAAAATTAAGGTGGCGCGTCCATAAAGTATACGCCATAGGTGCCGCTCCCATAGGTAATCCAGGGTGTCCTGAATTTGCTTTTTCGATTGCATCAATGCTTAAAGCACGTATCGTATCTATAGCTAATTGATCTTTTTCATTAAACATCGTTGTGTCTTCCCTTCTACAATTAATATCTATTTTTAATTATAACTTATTTTATTTTAAAATGATAAAGAAAAATCAGATAAATTAGATCTAAGGATATAACTGGATTCAAACTATATACCTAGTTTAACTCCATAAAAGTTAATTAAAAATAAATTATTTCTAAGTAAATCATCAATGACTACGAAAATTTTCAACTTATATATCAATGATGAGTCGAACTCTATTGTTTTATTTATTGTGATTCTCTTCTTGTATCTTTTTTAACTTTTCAGGTGTCACATCATTTCCTTCAGGATCAATGACCTTAGTATTTTCTATCTGTTGTTTAAAACCTTTTCTAAATTCTTCTAAATACTGTTTTCTTAATTTAGTCTGTTCTTTAGCCTCTTCATTGGTTAAGCCCTGTTCTTTCTTTTTTCTGGCTAATTCATTTATTCTATCAATATTTAAATTTTCTTTACTCATTTGAAACCTCTTTCTTAATGCATAAAATTTTATTGTTATGATAATAATTAACAAATATTCTGTTAGTTTTAATGATACTTATTACTTGAGTAGAATATATCAAAAAAATAAGCATAACCAAATTGTTACGCTCATTTTACAGTAGATAATATGAAAATTAATTGACTAATGCGAACACAGACTGATCATTCTGTTCGCTATTTTGTTTGTCTTTATAGTTTTGAGTAGTTCCTTTTTGATTATGTTGATGAATCTTGTGGTCAGTCATTTCGTACGTTTGTTCTGATTGAGCACCTTGGTTAACGCTTAAAAAGAAAGTTAAAAAAACAATACAAGACACTATTACTATTGCCATATATGTTAAAAATTTATATTTGTATTTTAAAATCATCCAATCTCACTCCTAGAACATTTGTTTGTATAAGTAATTTATCAGAACATAAGTTCTGTGTCAACAACATTGCGAACAAATGTTTGTTAGAAAAGGTAATTAATGATATAATTATCTCAAACAATAATAAGGAGTGCCTATTTATGAGAGAACTCACTAAGCGACAAAGTGAAATATATGATTATATTAAGAAAATTGTTCAAACAAAAGGTTATCCACCAAGTGTTCGAGAAATTGGCGAAGCTGTCGGTTTAGCTTCAAGTTCTACAGTACATGGACATTTATCTAGATTAGAAGAAAAAGGATATATAAGAAGAGATCCTACTAAACCTAGAGCTATCGAGATAGTTAGCGAACAATTAGATGAGGTAAATGTAGAGGAAACAATTCATGTTCCGGTTATCGGTAAAGTTACGGCCGGCGTTCCAATTACCGCTGTAGAAAATATAGAAGAATATTTTCCACTACCAGAGCACTTAACTTCAACACATAACAGCGATATATTTATTTTAAATGTAGTTGGGGAAAGTATGATTGAAGCTGGAATATTAGATGGCGACAAAGTAATTGTACGAAGTCAAACTATTGCTGAAAATGGTGATATTATAGTAGCTATGACTGAAGATGAAGAAGCTACTGTTAAACGCTTCTATAAAGAAAAAAATCGTTATAGACTACAACCTGAAAATAGTACTATGGAGCCTATTTACTTAGATAATGTCATTGTAATAGGTAAAGTAATAGGATTATATAGAGAAATGTAATAAATTTATAATCAATTTCTTATTTTTAAGTGTAGGCCTCCTTATATTTTTTATATGGTTTAAAAACAATACCCTAGGACAGCAACTAATGTCCTAGGGTATTTAATATATTAATCTCGATGCCAGTGTTAGTGTTAAGATAACGCTTTTATCAAATTTTTTACTCTGAACTACACCTGTTGTGAGAGAAAAATTCAATACAACTTCTGACCAACCGATTTTGTTTTTTTGTTCTTATCTAATATTTCTTTCACTTTTTCAAGTATATCAGTTTGCTTTTTACTTTTTTGCTTCATATTTATCTACATCCTTACGGACTACTTATACCCATAAGTCATATATATAAACATTTAACTTGTATAATTTTCAGTCCAAAAGGGTTGTCTTCGATCATTGAAATATACACCTACGCCCAAGTAATCAAAATGAGTGTTTAAAATATTCTTTCTATGCCCCAATGAATTCATCAAACCTTCATGTGCATAGATACTATTCAATTGTCCATATGCTAAATTTTCTCCAGCAACTTTAAATTCGATTCCATCTTTTTTTAATCTATCAAAAGGAGAAAGTTTCTTTTCATTTACATGGTCAAAGTAATTATGCTTAACCATGTCAATACTATGCTTACGCGCAGTATGAGAAACATCCTTGGAATAATCTAATGTTTTTAAGCCATGCTGTTTTCTTTCAGCATTAACAATGTCAAAATTTTGCAACTCAAAACTCTTTGCAAGTAATTTAGATGGTCTACCATATTGATATCTTAAACGATTTTCCATTTTCTCACTCACTTGTAATAATGACTTCACACCATTATCTCTGTGTTTATCATAAAATACTGTGGTATAAATATGGTCTTTATGGAAAACATCATACTCATTACTTTTTACATCAAAACCAACTTTTCCTTTTTTTATAACTTGAATCGGGGACCCATATCTTTCCCTAACAACATCTTTAGGAGTATCATACTTAATTTGAGATTTAGATGAAATAAGATTTTGATTTGTATACAATGCATTAACATGATTGTTAATATAACTCACCATCAAAAATTGATTATAATCATTTGAATAATATGTGTACCAATTTGTGCCATACACACTCGAAGTCATACGCTTATGCCGTCCCAACTGTGCTTCAACATCTTTTCTAGTCATATTCATCTGTATATTGTTGATTGCAAATTCTTGTTTTTTAGGAATCGCTAATTGAGTATTATCGTCATTTGAATCAGAATCAATCCATCGATTAATTTGATGACGTATATCATTTTGAGCTTTTATCATAAAAGTAGTTTCTTTGACTGGCGTAAAAATAACGATGCAAAGTAAAACTGTAATCAATAAAAGAAATCTTTTAATTGTATTCACCTACTACTTTTTACTAATCTCTATCACCATTAAAAATTGAATTTCTAACTATGACGTAATCAACTGTTCTTAATGACTTCAAGTCCTTTCCTCCTGCATATGAAATTGAACTCTGTAAATCTTGTTCCATTTCAGTAAGCGTATCTTTAAGAGATCCTTTGTGTTCTACAAACATTTTTTTACCTTCAACGTTCTTATGTTCACCTTTTTGATATTCTGAGGCACTACCAAAATATTCTTTATATTTTTTGCCATCTAGCTCGACGGTTTCACCCGGTGATTCCTCGTGGGCAGCAAACAAAGACCCAATCATCACCATAGAGGCACCAAAACGAATTGATTTGGCTATATCACCGTGGGTTCTTAACCCTCCATCTGCAATAATAGGTTTTCTAGCTGCCTTATTACAAAGGTTTAACGCAGAAAGTTGCCAACCTCCTGTACCAAATCCAGTTTTAATTTTAGTAATACATACTCTTCCTGGACCAATACCTACTTTTGTAGCATCTGCACCAGCATTCTCAAGTTCTCTTACTCCTTCAGGAGTCCCAACATTTCCAGCTATCACAAAACTATTTGGTAAATGTTTTTTTATATGCTTAATCATATTTATAACTGAATTTGAGTGACCATGAGCAATATCAATTGTTATATATTCTGGTATGAGCGATGAAGAAGCTAATTTTTCAATAAAATTAAATTCGTTTTCTTTAACACCAACAGAAATAGAAGCAAATAACCCTTCATGATGCATTTTTTTTATAAATGGAATTCTATTTTCTTCATTAAATCTATGCATGATATAAAAATAATCGTTTTCTGCAAACCATTGCGCAAGTTCTTCATTCATGACTGTTTGCATGTTTGCTGGAACAACTGGCAATTTAAAAGTACGAGGCCCAAATTTAACCGAAGTATTACACTCAGATCTACTTTCAACAATACATTTATTGGGAATTAATTGTATATCTTCATAATCAAAAATTTTCATCTTTTTTAACCCCTTACAATAGAATTAATCTTCAAAATATTTATTCAATATACGAATAATACCTTTAATTTTGTAAAAATCATTCATATTATTCATCCTTTTTAAATGTACATTGTTTTTCTTCTATTGTAAATGGACCTAAGTAGTAAATTTTTACCAACTAGATTTTTTTACACCTGGAATTTGACCTTTATGCGCATGTTCTCTAAATGCAATTCTAGACATTTCAAACTTACGTAACACACCTCTAGGTCTACCAGTTACTTTACATCTTCTAGTTAGTCTAGTTGGAGATGAATCTCTTGGTAACTTTCTTAATGCTTCGTAGTCTCCTTTTGCTTTTAATTCTTTACGTAACTCATAATATTTATTTACTAATTCTTGTCTTTTTTGCTCTTTTGCTATTTTAGATTTTTTCGCCATATATTATAACCTCTTTCTACAAATCGTAATTATTACGTTTTATAGAATAACATATATTTCAAAATATACAAGTGAAAATCCTTCTATCTATGTATAAACTAAAAAAACTCCCCTATGAGTTAAGGAGAGTTTTCGTTTCAAATTGTCGTATTTGAAAGATAAGTAATTATTTTGTTTCACGATGTAACGTATATTTATTTAATCTTGGGCAATATTTTTTCATTTCAATGCGTTCAGGATTATTACGTTTATTTTTAGTAGTAATATAGTTACGATCGCCACACTCTGTGCAGGCTAATGTAATATTTACGCGCACGTTAAACACCCTTTCTAATGTTGTTAGGAATTCTTACGATTTAAGATTGTATCATAAAATTCAGTGGTAAGCAATCTATGAATTTTAGATTATTTAAAGTTTTCATATGTTTCGTCTTGGTTTGTCTCTAAATCAATTTGATTGATATCAATATCTAAAGCTTTTGCTACACCTTTCCCATATTCTGGATCAGCTTTATAGCAGTGGCGAATGTGGCGAACTTTGACATCTTTAGAGACCCCATCCATTGCATTAGCTGTATTTGTGAAGATACGCTCTTTTGCATCTTCGGACTGTAATCTGAATAATTTACCTGGCTGTTCAAAGTAATTGTCATCATCCTGGCGATAATTATATTCATAACCATCACCATCTGTCGGGAATGATGGCTTCTTGTGTTCAGGCTGTGACTCATATATACCTTGATTATTAGGATAATAATGTGGGCCTCCACCTTGGTTATTATCTAAGAAACGCATTTGTCCATCACGACTAAATGGACACAAGTTCTCAACTCCAACTCCCTTAGGTTGATTGACAGGAATCTGCCAATGATTAACTCCTAAACGATAACGTTGGGCATCTCCATATGAGAATAAACGTCCTTGTAGCATTTTATCTGGTGAATAATCTAACCCAGGAACAATATTTGTAGGCGCAAACGCTGCCTGCTCTACATCAAGAAAATAATTCTCAGGATTACGATTCAACTCAAATTCTCCCACTTCAATCAGTGGATAGTCTTTTTTATACCATACCTTTGTTAAATCAAAAGGATTGTCTGGATGATTTTTAGCTTGTTCCTCTGTCATAACTTGAATGTACATTTTCCATTTTGGATAATCTCCATTTTCGATAGCATTATATAAATCCCTCTGTGAAGAATCTCTATCCATACCTACAATTTTAGCTGCTTCCTCGTCAGTATAGTTTTCAATTCCTTGTTGTGTACGGAAATGATATTTAACCCATACACGTTCACCTTTATCATTATACATAGAATACGTATGAGATCCGAATCCATGCATATTTCGGAATCCTTTTGGCATACCTCTGTCTGACATTAATATTGTCACTTGATGCAATGCTTCAGGGAGACCTGTCCAAAAGTCCCAGTTATTTTGTGCACTTCTCATATTTGTACGTGGATCTCGTTTTACAGCACGATTCAAACTAATAAATAGTTTAGGATCTCTAAAGAAGAAAACTGGCGTATTGTTACCTACTAAATCCCAGTTTCCATCTTCAGTGTAGAATTTCAAAGCAAACCCACGTATATCACGTTCTAAATCTGCTGCTCCACGTTCTCCTGATACGGTAGAAAAACGTGCAAACATCTCTGTTTGTTTTCCGACTTCTGAGAATATTTTCGCATTTGTATATTGTGTGATGTCATTTGTAACTGTGAACGTTCCAAATGCACCTGAACCTTTCGCATGCATACGACGTTCAGGAATCACTTCTCTATCGAAGTGAGACATTTGTTCTAAATAATAAACGTCCTGCATTAATAATGGTCCACGTTGTCCTGCTGTCATACTATTTTCTCTATCCGAAACTGGAGCACCAAAAAGTCCAGTTAATTTTCCATCCTGTTTTGACATAGCAAGCTCCCCCTCACCTTTATATTTAATATTGATTACTATGTAGTATCCATTTTAATTAAACCCCTTTCCGATAGCAAATAAACTTATTTTAAAGTTATTGTTAGAAAAATATAAGAAATATCAGAAAAATTTAACAATTACGCTTTAAAGTACTAAAAAGTTATTGAATAGTATCTTTAAAAAGATTAAAATGAAGGATATATTTTAAGATAGATGGGAGACGGCATATGGAAGATAATAATATGAAACGTGGTCTCAATTCGAGACATATATCCATGATAGCTATAGGTGGCGCTATAGGTACTGGACTTTTTGTGGCAACTGGAAGTGTCATTTCTCAAGCTGGTCCGGGAGGAGCTATATTAGCTTATATACTAATTGGTATCATGCTTTATTTTTTAATGTCATCAATAGGAGAATTAGCAACTTTCTATCCGGTTTCTGGTTCTTTTAGTTCATACTCTACCAGATTTGTTGATTCGTCACTTGGTTTTACCATGGGTTGGTTGTATTGGGGTATGTGGTCACTTGTAACAAGTGTAGATATCATTGTTGCTTCCAATGTATTACAATATTGGGATGTATTTAAAGTTTTAAATCCACTTACATGGAGCTTAATTTTTTTAACTCTGTTGTTTTTAATTAATATTTTTTCTGTTAAAGCTTTTGGAGAAACTGAGTTTTGGTTATCACTTATTAAAGTCATTACTATAATAGTATTTATTATTTTTGGAATTATGATGATTTTCGGTATTCTTGGTGGTCATACATATGGCTTTGAGAATTATACAAAAGGTCAAGCACCTTTTGTCGGTGGAATATCAGGCATATTAAGCGTTCTTTTAGTTGCTGGATTTTCAGTTGGTGGTACTGAAGTAGTCGCAGTAACAGCTGGTGAATCAAATAATCCTGAAAAATCAATGCCTAAAGCTATAAAACAGGTATTTTGGAGAATATTACTCTTTTACGTATTGTCTATAGCTGTGATAGCTGCCATCATTCCATATACGGACCCACTTTTACTTAATGAAAATGAGTCTGTATCACAAAGTCCGTTTACAATTGTTTTCGATAGAATAGGAATCGCTTTTGCTGCATCAGTCATCAACGCTGTTATCTTAACATCATTATTATCAGCAGCTAACTCTGGTATTTATACAACAAGTAGAATGCTATTTTCTTTAAGTGCTGATAAACAAGCACCTAAATTCTTTGGAAAACTCAATGATAAGACTAAATTACCTATGCGTGCATTAATTACAACATATATTATTATTGTATTAGTCATAATTTATGCTAATTTTAATGCTAATGCTGTATTTAACTTATTAAATATCATAGGATCTATGGTTATTGTCGTTTGGGGATCTAGTATTTGGTCACAAATTAGATTAAGACAAGCAATTAAAAAACAGGGTAAAAACCCAGATAAACTGTTGCCATATAAAGCACCTTTTTACCCAGTAGGACCTATTATTGTCCTTTTCACATTATTATTCTTATTAATAGGTAGTTCCTTTGGTAGTATCGCATCTGGTGATATTTTAGGTGTCATTCGAAACTTTACACCATTATTTATTCTAGCAATCATCTATATTACTCATAAATTAATCAAACGGACACATTTTGTCAAACTGGAAGAAATAGATTTAACTCCGCATAATTACAAGAATTAGTTATTAAATGAGCCTGTGACGTGTATATTTGTCACAGGCCTTCTTAATATTAGTAATTGATAGTTGACCCCAAAATGCTTACATCACTTTCAATATCAATATCCTCGATGCTAAAGAGTACTTCATACTTAATTTTTACTGACAATATACATCGTGACTATAGACTGTGTTGGAGCTTCGAATTCGATAGGAATTTTGTTCACCTTCTTATTTATGATTTAACACCGTACATAAATTTTCGTTATTTTATGATTAAAACTTATAATGTATAATAAAGATAATAAAATGGTATAGAGGTGGATAACATGGTTGGACAAACAAATTTATTCGATGATGTTATAAAGAAAGAGGAACGCTTTGTTATAGTTGTTCAAGCACTTGAAGAAAAAAATGGTAAGCTCTTAAAACGAACTTTGAGAGAATATCCAAGCTTAGAGCACACGCAAATGAATGACCTTTTCTCACATCTTAAAGAAGTATTTCTTGAAGAACCTTTTGGGGTCAATCAATCAGCATATAGTATTACAGTTTATACAAATCTAGATTATGCTGCAGATCAAGTCTATGCACATGTTAAACGTTTTAAAGGGAAACATGACTGGACACATACTGCGAAATAGCAAATCAATTAAAAATGTAGATTTTTAATTGATTTGAAAAAAGTAAACAAAAATTCAAATATATTCAATGAAGAAATTGTTGGCATGGATGAAGATTAATTATGTAACCTATATTATGAATAAAGAAGCCCGTAAATGAATTTTGAAAATTCATTTACGGGCTATTTTTCTAGGAATTATGTCACAGACTCATATAATATATTAACATGATAAGTTCTTACTTATATTTATATCGACGTTTTTTTATGACTTACCACTCATAGGCAGAGAAGTCAGTTTCAATTAACCTTAAAATTATTAATTTTCACACTAATTCATTGAAATCATGCTTTAAACCAAAATTTCTTTTAATGCATAAGGAATACCATTAGAATTATTATCTAAAGTTACTTCGTCAGCAATTTTCTTGAGTTCATCGCTAGCATTTCCCATTGCTACAGAATATCCAGCAACTTCAAACATTGACTTATCATTCAAACTATCCCCGAATACTATGACTTCTTCTAGAGGAATTTGTAATCTTTTACAAAGTGCTTTTATTGCGTTTCCCTTCGAAACATTCTTTGCCATAAACTCTAGGAAAAAAGGCTTACTCGTTGTCACATCAATGTCTTTATTGAAGTTACCATCCAATTCAATACGTGCCTCAGTAATATGACTTACATAATCCACACCCATAACTTTAGGCACACTATGATTAATATATTCCTTCAAATCAGCAACACGATTCATAGGTAATCCGGTAAGTTGTGATTCTATGTTCATGTATTCATGACTACTATCGTGAATGATATATCCATTATCATAAGTAAGTACTAAAAAGTTCTTATCTCTACAATAATCTACAATATTATCGAAATTTTCTTTTGAAACAGGCTGATCGACCTCTACATTCTCATTAGCCATATTTATAGTTTTACCTCCATTATAACTAATAATGAAGCTATTGTATTTATTTAACTCTAAATCTCTCGCAGTAGGTAACATACCTTCTGTTGGACGACCAGAGGCCAATACCACATAATAACCACGCTTTTGAATATCTAATAAGTAAGATTTTGTCTCAATGGACAATTTATTATCACTGTTCATTAAAGTATCATCCATATCTAAAACTACCATTTTATACTGAGTCATATAGTATAGAACTCCTTTCAAGAGTTATTAAAAGTTTATTCTTAACTATATTTAGGACTTTAGGTACACTACTTCCTCTTTAACACCCATTTCATTAATTGTTACTAGTTCTGAAGCACAATTATTAATTTTCTCACGTAGTGTTCTAACTAATTTACCACTTTTTTCTTTTGGACAAAGAGTGAGTATCGTAGGTCCAGCTCCACTTATAACGGTTGCATATGCATCATGTTGACGTGATAGTTGACGTACTTGATTGAATTCTGGAATAAGATGTTGTCTATATGGTTCATGAAAACCATCTTGTTCCATCATCTTTCCAGCAAGCTTATATTTGTGCTGAATGAGAGCACAAATCATAGTGTTACTAATGGCACTATTTTGCACAGCACCTTTATGTGAAAATGTATCGGGTAATACCCTTCTAGAGTCTTCAGTGCGAAGCTCATATGGAGGTATAGTTAAAATTATATCTACGTGCGGAATTTCTATTCTAGCAACATCTGTTATTTTAGTTATTGGATTATAAAAACCTGCAATCAAACCTCCATATATTGTAGGTGCTACATTATCAGGGTGTCCCTCAATTTCAGTCGCTAGCTGTAACAATTCGTATTTAGATAATTGAATATTACCAAAGTAATTAGCAATGAAAAGAGCCCCAACTAATGCAGAGGCAGATGAACCTAATCCTCTAGCTAATGGAATATCACTTCTCATTTCGATTTGCAAGCTTGGGAGTGTAACATTGTATTTACGCGCAACATTTACAGCAGTTTGATAAATATAATTATTGTCATCTTTAGGTAAACCTTCTAGTTCTGAACTATAATATTGAAAATCCCAATTAGATTTTTCAATCTTACGTATAGACATATGCAAATATTTATCCAATGCCATACCAATTGAGTCAAATCCTACGCCTAGATTCGCGGTTGATGCAGGGATTTTGAGTTTTAAAACTTCCTCCATACTAGATTGCCCCTTTGATATATCTGATTATACTTTCTTTATTATTGGGTAAAGGTTGGATAGGATTATCTAAAAGAGAAATAGCTGTGTCAGGATCTTTAAGTCCATTCCCAGTTAATATTGCTACTATCTTTTTACCTTTAGGTAACTTACCAGAGCGATGAAGTTTGATTAGACCTGCAATTGAAGCATTACTCGCTGGTTCACTAAAAACACCTTCCTTTGTTGTCATTAATTGATAAGCTTCTAAAATTTCTTCATCTGTCACACTATCAATTAAACCGTTTGATTCATCGAGTGCATTAACAGCTTTTTGCCAACTAGCAGGATTCCCTATTCGAATAGCTGTAGCTATTGTTTCTGGATTTTTGATTATTTTATTTTTAACAATTGGAGATGCTCCTTCTGCTTGGAAGCCAAACATTTGTGGTAATTGAGTATTCTTTTTATTATGATACTCAACAAATCCTTGCCAATAAGCAGTTATATTACCTGCATTTCCCACTGGTATTGCTAAAATGTCAGGGGCTTGACCATCTAACTGTTCAACAATTTCAAAGGCACCTGTCTTTTGTCCTTCAATTCTAAATGGATTAACAGAATTAACTAATTCAATTTCATCATTTTCTTCAGCAATCTCTTTTACGATTTCAAGTGCTTCATCGAAGTTTCCTTCTATAGACACAATTTCTGCACCATACATAACTGCTTGTGATAATTTACCTAATGCTATTTTACCTTCAGGAATTACAACAATTGCTTTTAAACCAGCTCTTGCAGCATAAGCAGCTGCTGATGCTGAAGTATTACCAGTAGAAGCACAAATAACAACTTTTTTCCCTTGTTCTTTTGCCTTTGTTACAGCCATAACCATACCACGATCTTTAAATGAGCCAGTCGGGTTTGCTCCTTCATATTTAACATATAATTGAATATCTAATTTTTGAGAAAGATTTTCACAATAAATAAGTGGTGTATGTCCTTCATTTAGTGTTAGTGCCGGTGTAGATTGATTGACTGGTAAATATTCTTTAAATTCTTTAACTAATCCTTGCCATCTTTTCATAATTATTAAACTCCCTCTACAGGATAAACTTTCTTGACATTAAATCCTGATTGATTTAAAACTTTTTCTGGAGATGTTTCTATTCCAGTAACAATAATTGCATAGGTATCTTGATCCCTCTCAACGAGTTGCAACGATTTATGAAATGGTAATTTCTTTTTTATGTCATATTCAACTTTCTCCAAAGATTTATGACTGTGACTAATTACTATATAGTAATTAGATTTCTCTTGAATAACTACTGGTTCTGCACCATCCATCATTTCTTTCGTTTCCTCTGTCTTTAATTCAAAATGAGGTGGTAAAGTGTGTAAGTTTGATTCAAAGAAAAGTGCCACATTTAATAAGTCACTTACAACTGCACTTCCTGTTGCTAAACTACCTGCACCTTTACCATAAAACATTGTATCGCCAACAGCATCACCTATAACATATATTGCATTGTATTCGTTCTCTACAGCTGCAAGTTGGTGATTCTTATGTATCAGTGTCGGTTCCACTGAAGCATTCACATATCCATTTTCATATGTACCTTTACCTATTAATTTAATTTTATAATTTAATGCGCTTGCTGCATTGATATCTGCTAATGTTATGTCACTAATTCCTACCAATTTAACATCATTAAGTTTAATGACTTGGTTAAAAGATAAATAAGATGTAATAACTACCTTTCTTGCAGCATCTAAACCTTCTACATCATCTGTTGGATCAGCTTCAGCAAATCCTAATCTTTGTGCTTCTTCTAACGCATCTTTAAAAGTTGTTTGTTCATGAGTCATTTTTGAGAGAATAAAGTTAGAAGTTCCATTAAATATTCCCATAAATTTAGAAATATTATTTGCATTCAGTCCATTATTAATAGCATTGACAATAGGGATACCACCTGCCACACTTGCTTCAAATTTAAGAGCGACGCCATTTTCTTCAGCTAAGTCTTCTAACAATTTTAAATGGATAGCTAGTAAATCCTTATTTGCAGTAATCACATGTTTTTTATTTTTAAGGGCTGTTCTTAACCAATCAACAGTAGGTTCAATACCACCCATAACTTCAACAACTATATCAATAGAATTGTCATTTAAGATGTCATTAATATCTTCTGTAAGATGATATTGACTAATATTTAACGGACGTTTCTTAGATTTATCTCGGACTAGAATATGTTTAATGACAATATCCTTATTGATGGTGTCTTTAATCTGTTGTCTATTCTCTTCAATAATCTTTACAACACCTGATCCGACTGTTCCCAAACCAAGTAATGCGATATTTAACTCTTTCATGTAAATTACCTCCGTTTGTGCTTTTGAGAAAAACAATTGTACTGTTGAAAAACACTAGATAATGGTTTAGTATAAAATCATTCTAAATTTTTGTAAAGTTCTTAATATTGAAAATATAAATCTATATTACCATGCTTAATCAGAAAACTAAATAAAATTTTCTGATTTTTTAGAAAGGTAGGAAAATTATGAAAGTTGCTAAGTTTGGTGGAAGTTCTGTGTCAACTGCAGAACAAATTAAAAAAGTATTAACTATAGTGAATGAAGATCCTGAACGTAAAATCATTATCGTTTCAGCTCCAGGAAAAAGGCATAATGACGATATTAAAACTACTGATTTATTAATTCGTCTCTATGAAAAAGTACTTAATAAATTAAATTATGAAAGTAAAAAACAAGAAATTATTCAAAGATATGCTGATATAGTAGAAGAATTAGGTATAGGAAATGATATTCTAATAACAATTAATGATACTTTAGAGAAATATATTAAAGATCTTTCTGACAAACCTAACCGTTTATATGATGCTTTATTGTCTTGTGGCGAAAATTTTAATGCTCAATTAATAGCTGAGTATAATAATAGTCAAGGTATTCCTACTCGTTATATTTCTCCGAAAGAAGCTGGATTAACCGTTACTGATTTACCACAGCAGGCTCAAATTTTAGATTCCGCATATAATGATATATACAAATTGCGTGATTATGAAGAAAAACTAATTATTCCTGGTTTTTTCGGAGTCTCAAAACAAAATTATGTCGTTACGTTTCCACGCGGTGGTTCGGACATAACTGGCGCTATCATAGCACGTGGCGTTCGAGCCTCACTTTATGAAAACTTCACTGATGTATCAGGAATATATAAAGCTAATCCAAATATCATAAATAATCCTGAACTCATTGAGGAAATAACTTATAGAGAAATGCGAGAGCTATCTTATGCAGGATTTGGAGTTTTTCACGATGAAGCTCTACAACCTTTATACAAAGATCGAATTCCGGTAGTTATCAAAAATACTAATCGTCCTAATGATAAAGGGACATACATTTTACATGACCGTGAAATTGATTCTAAAAATGTCATTAGTGGGATTAGTTGTGATAAAGGCTTTACTGTGATTAATATAAAAAAATATTTAATGAATAGATTAGTTGGATTTACACGAAAGATTCTTGGCGTTTTAGAAGAATTTAATATATCATTTGACCACATGCCTTCTGGTATTGATAACATAAGTATTATCATGCGTACAAATCAAATTCAAGGTAAAGAAAGTCAAGTTCTTAATGCCATACGCAAACGTTGTGAAGTTGATGAATTAAGTATCGATCATGATTTAGCAGTACTAATGATTGTTGGTGAAGGTATGAATCAAGTTGTTGGTACAGCTAGTAAAATTACTCACGCCCTTTCAGAATCAAATATTAATTTAATAATGATTAACCAAGGTGCTTCTGAAATTTCAATGATGTTTGGAATTCATGAAGCAGATGCTGAGAAAGCAGTATTATCTACGTACGAATTTTGTTACAACGGCGTTTGTTTAAAAAATTTGTGTAAATAAAATAAAAAAGATTTCTACATCACTTTCAATACATAAAGTAAATTTATTAACTCTGTATCAATGATGTAGAAATCTTTTTAAGATATCTTTTTAGCAGAACTATTTACTATAGCCTTTTTAATACGCTGTTCACCTACTACTAATTTTAAAATATAGAATTGATAATAACTAAGAGAATCAATAACAGCTTTATAATTACTAAACTGATGATATTTTTGTTCACTCATTAAATCATACATAAGAACTATTTCTGGCTTGATATAATCTACGTTCCAACTTAAAGAATGAAAATATATATTATTTTTAGGTAAACGTATATGATGATCTAACCTAAATAGCCATTCATCATTTACAACATCATAAACAAATATTGTCATGACTTCTGTATCGTTTTTAAAGATTTTAACATGTTCAACATCTGATAAAGATAAAGATTCACTTAATCTTTCATATAGCTGTTCATCATAATAGTGAATCGTAAATTCTTCAGGAATCACTCTGATAATTTCCAATAACTTTTTGCGCTCAACACAAATATCTACTTTCGATGGTAATATAAAATCATCATTTAGAAATAGATGCATCGCTACCTCGCCGTGAAATTTGAATAAATGAGATGATGTTTTCCTTAAAATTTCGACTATTTTATTCACTGGTTTTTCTTCTTTAACGTACATGTTACCACCCCTAGAGCAAGCGCTTTCATAGTTAAATTATACATTCTCTTTTTTCACTTATCAAACAAATAAATGTGAACATTTAGTAAAATTTATTTTATTTTCAATAAAATTATTTTCATAAAAAGTTACTATATCACTATTTCCTCCGCATATGATAGGACTCTCATAAAAATTCACGAAAAATTAATTGATATGTAAATATTTCGTCACTACTATTTGATAAAACACATTTCCCCTCTCCTTTTCATTGAACTCAAAATTTAAGAAGTTTATAATTTGTCTTGCAAATAGAATTTATTATATTAAAAGATCTGGGTGAGTAGTAATGTCTTTAACAATTATCTTATCTATAATAATTATTATTTTGATTATGGCTATGGTTCTTAATCAAAAATTTATGAAAGATAGGATTGAAACAGAAGAATATGCTAGAAATCAATTAATCTCTAAAAATTCAACTTTAAGTGAAGAAAATTTATCGTTGAAAAATCAAATGTTAAGTACAAACAATGACGTTGGACAGCATGCTTTTAAAAACGCCAAACGTGAATTAAGAAAAATATTAAATCGATTTAAAGAAGAGGGGCGTTTACGATCATTTACAATTGTTCCTACGAGTAATTTGGCTGTTAAACATCCCCTTTTCGAATATGCACGTTCATTCGATTTTATTATCATTACTGATGTTGGTTTGATAAATGTGGATGTTAAAAATTGGAACCAAAAAACGTTCTATCATTTTGATGTGCCAGATAAACATCTTGAAGAAGGACAACCACAATATAATACTGAAAAGGTTGTCGGACATTATATTAGCAATCGATATCATAGTCAGTTTAAAACAACACGTTCTGGTGTTTATACTTTTATTGAGATTTTACAGGATAATCGTGTAATATATGAATTTTATGACCACGATCCATACGATAAAGCCGCAAACAATGCAAAAGCATTAAAAGATAAAATTGAAAATGATTATAATTTTAAAATTCAAAGTATTGGCGTCATTTACTTTAGTGATGGTAGCGTTAATATTATTGAAGGATCCGACGAGAGTGATAAATACGTCGACACCGTATCTACTCCGATATCACTTGAAAAAGTAATTGAGGATGCTATCGATTTATCTAAGCACCCCCTTACTGATAAACAAATCGAAGAGATTTCTGAAAGCTTTAAACAACATATGAATAATTAAAATTCAAAAGAGTTTGGGGCATAAAGTTATTTGACTAATAAAAAGACAATTTCTATGTTTTATTAATAGAAATTGTCTTTTTATTATTATTCAAATTGTTGAGCAACTACTTTTTTTATATTCTGTAACATTAATACAAATGTAATTTCTCTTTTGACTTTAGTTACGTTTCGAACCGACATACAAATAAAACTCAAAATAACTTTCGTAAATCCATCAACAAGTTTCACATCAAATTTCTTTAACTGCAAACGTTTCTTCTAATAAGAAATCTCATCCCAATTTGAATTTTAAAATATCTTAAATTGTAATTTTACATTCTAACTTATTAAATTATCTATTATCAACAATGTTGTCATATATATTTTTAATTTTAACGTTTTAATACGATTCAGTAGTCATAGCACACATTTATATGACAACACTTATAGCAATTATTTCATGAATAAATAAACTTAATTATAAACCGTATCAGTTTACATTAGAAATCTTTTTAAAACATAATGTTTTTCACTAGACTAAGAAGTAGATATCCTAATATCTACTTTATTGAAACACTAGTCAGAAACGTAGTTGAAATCTACTAAATATCACTCTTTTTTTATTCTAATCTCTTTAGCTAGAATAAGAAAACGCTGCAAAACAAAATGGTCCAACTGAGTTTCTACTTATTGATATAACAAATGAATTTTATATTTCCACTCAATATCAGACTCTAAATTATCGCTACTAGCTCCAAATATTTAATTTTCTCTTTTTTGCCTCTTCTTGAGCGTTTACGAAGGTATCCCTATATTTTCCGTTTGGAGAAAAATACTTTTCTCTGGCTAGACCTTTTTTCACCAATGATTCGTTAAACATATCTCCATTTTTTAACCATACGTACGCCAAAGTACGACCATACCTATCAGTTTTTTCTTTATCATATTCTAAATAAACATTTTGATGCGTGAGATACTTCTTCGTATAATTAGATGCTTGTTTACCATAGGGTTGAACTGGCGTATTAGGCTTAACAGTCTCTGGCGTATCTACACCAATTAATCTGACTTTAATTTCCTCTCCATTTTTTTGAGCAACAAATGTATCACCATCTACAACTCGTTTCACATATACTTTGTCTTTACCATTTAAATTAGATTTTTCTGATTGATGTTGAGATTCTGAACCACTAAACGGTCCAGAATGGTTTACAAACTGAAAAATAATAACAAGTATTCCTATCATCGCTACTACAAAAAGCGATGACATTTTCTTAGATTTCAATAATGTCACCTTATTTCACTTAATATCCCGATTAATACTAAAGAAAATTTGATCCAACGTCAAATGATTTCATACTATTACAAGTAATCAATTTTATATAATTACAATCTCGCTTTCCAAATTATAAGAGCATGATATAATACATGATGTTAGGAGTGAAAGAAATGGATACGTCTAATGAAAATAAAATAACAATCATTGCCGTCATAGTAGCAATAATTGTTGGTGTCGTACTACAAATTGTCTTTAAACTACCCTTAATCGTGAGTTTAGTGGGGTCAGTATTTTTAGGTATGTTCGTTGGTTTTATCGTCTACCTAATTCAGTCATTTCGTCGTAAAAAAAAGAATTAAAATAGGATAATATTTAGTATATATAGTTTAAAATTAAACATCATGCACTCAGTAACTTTGTCTCACTACAAAGTTTTATTTATCAAAACTTTATAGTAATGATAATTGTTAGATTGATTTAATTTTATAGAGTCTGCCTCAATTATGAATGGTGGACTCTTATTAATTAAATCCAACCCTTTTCATTTGCTTTTTTCCATGCCTCGAAACGATGATCTGAATTCATTTTGTCTATAATAGTACTAGTATAGTTACGCACGGTCCCGTTTGATAAATACAATTTGTTAGCAATCTCTTTGCTACTTAATCCATTGCCTATTTCTCTTAAAACAACTTGTTCTTTATGAGTTAATGGATTCGATTCAGTAAACAATGACGTCATGAGCGAAGGGCTATATTCCTTCTCACCCTTTGTCACTTTATAAATAGTTTTAATTAAATCATCAATTGAACGCTCTTTTAGTACATAAGCATCAACATCATTTGCTACGGCTTTTTCAAAATAACCTGGACGTTTAAAAGTAGTCACTATGATTATTCTTGTATTGAGTTGTTTTTTTCTTACATAAGATAAGATTTCCAAGCCTGTTATACCCGGAATTTCAATATCTAAAATGGCTACATTGGGTTCATTATTTTCAATAAACTTGAGTGCTTCTACACCATTTTCAAAATCTTTTAGTACATTCATTTCTTCATGCATTTCTATCAGTTGTACCATAGCTTTTCTTAACATCAATTGATCCTCAGTTATGACAAGCGATATCATAATAAATCACCTCTAGGTATTTCAACAATAATAAGTGTTCCATTATTTGATTGTACAATTAATTTACCATTTAAATAATCTACACGTTTTTTAATACTTTTCAAATTTGAAGCATTCTCATTTTCTATTCCCACACCATTATCTTTAATTTTTAAAATGATTTGATGCTCATGTACCTCCAATTCACCTTTTACTTCAGTCGCATGTGCATGTTTAATAACATTATTAATTGCTTCTCTAAAAATCATAGATAATATTGATTGTTTCGCTGGGTTTAATGATTTAGCCGCACTTTTATTGTTAAATTTAAAATCTAGATTAGCATTTTGCAATAAGTTTTCCAATGATGAAATTTCATCTTCAAAAGATTGTATCTTCAAATCATCAATAATGAGTCTAACTTTATTTAAGGTTTCTGTTGAAAGTTGATTTATTGCCTGCATTTCACTTTTTGCTTTTTCTGGATAAGTATCTATGAGTTTAACAGCTAATTCAGACTTCAAAGTAAGACTAGCAAATACATGTCCTAATGTATCATGAAGATCTTGACTTATTCTATTACGCTCTTGTTGAGCTATTAATACATTAATATACTTATTCTTTTCATCAAGTTTAGCTTTCATAATTCGTTCGTCTCTATTTTTAAAATTACCTACAGCAACAATTAATATAACCAAATAAAATGCACTTAATAGAACCACAAATGTTGGATTAAATATGTAAGTTAGTATTAAGCAACTTATCATAGCTATTAAAAAGGTTATAAATTCTTTAGAAACAACACGAACATTAAATATAAAAGGTAAGGCGAATGCACTATAAAAGAAAAACAAACTATTCATAGGATTGACACTATAGACAAAATAAAAGATTCCTAAATAATGAATAACCAGTAATGAATATAAAATACTATCACTAAGGTGTTTATAAAATAAAATCATCGTCACATAACTGATTATAAAAATAGTACAAACAATTAAATAAGTGAATAAGTTACCACGTTTGTCATTAAATATAGCTAAAACCGGAAATATTAAATATATTAAAGTACTTAATTCCCCTATTCTCGCTCCCCAACTTCTTGATGCCATTAGGATACGTCTCCTTTCTTATTTATGAATAAAGCAATACTCAAAAAGATTATACTATAGACTATGAGATAGCCAACTACTTCTATATTCATCCCTTTATCTTGCGCTAAATCTATAGCAAGTAGCTTTAAATTATATGTTGGCATGTGTTTAGAAATCGACTGAAGCCAATCAGGAAACGTGTTTACTGGAAACCATAAACCTCCTAATATAGCTAGTGTAATATTAAGTAAATTGGCAAAACTACTTGCTTTTTGAATATCGTTGAGTTGAGCGATAATCAGTCCTAAAGTCAAAAATAAACTAACACCAATCCATAAAGTTAATGCAGAGAATATCCATTGAAAAACAGTCATGTGAACATCTTTGTAAAAATGAGCTACTGAAAAAATAATTATAATTGCTATTATAAACTGACACATTGTCTTACTAATTTTAACTAAATAATATTGAAATGATGATAATGGGGTCACCATTAACCGTTTATACCAACCCTGATTTCGCTCTTCAATCAAATCTAATGGAAATGACAATAGACAAAAGTTCATTAAACTAAATACTGTCATACTATACATATACTCTTTATAAAACTTAAGTTTTGCTTCTTCTGGCATGTCCAATATAGAAGTAAATAATAAATAAAACACGACAGGTAGGAATATGGACACAACTAAATACAATTTCTTTCTAAATATAATCTTTAATTCTATTTTAAAAAATGTTGATATCACTGTTATTTCCCTCCTTTAGACATATCATTAGAAAACATGACTTCTAATAAAGACGTTTTAAGAATTTCAATCTTATTGAAATTGACATGATGTTGTTTCAATAATTGTAAAACATCACTCACATCAGTTGTTTTTATTTCATATCTATTTTTTATTAATTCAATTTCGTATTTATGTTTCAGTTGATTGATAAGTTCTTGATATTTGCATGGAATTCGAATTACAGAATAACTTTGATTCCTTTTTATATTTTCTGGTGCATCATCTAATTGAATTTTCCCTTTATCTAACATCATTACTTGATCAGCCATTCTTTCAACTTCTTCAATGTAATGAGAAGTATATAGTATCGTAGTATTATTCATTTTTAATTTTTCTATAACATTCCAAAAATGTTGACGCATTTCTACATCCATACCTGACGTAGGCTCATCTAAAATTAACAGTTCAGGTTTACCCACCAATGCTAAAGCAAAATCTAAAATCCTCTGCTGTCCGCCTGATAAATTACATGCAAACTGATCCATTTGACGGTCACTAAATTGTGTGATTTCTTTAAACTGATGAAAAGAAATAAACGTTTGATAAAAGGATTGATATAAATGTAATAATTCGCAAACCTTTATGTATTTAGGAAACTCTGTTTTTTGAAAAAGAATACCCATCTTATGTTTATTTAACAAATTTGATTTATCAGCGATTTGACCACTATCATAGTGATTATTTCCAACGATAATATCAATTAACGTTGACTTACCTGCTCCATTTTTACCTATTAATGCCGTACAACAATTATTTTTTATATTAATACTTATATCTTCTAAAACATTATGTTTCTTGAAAGATTTAGAAATATGTCGTAGTTCAATCACTATCGTCACACCCCTTGATTAATGTTACTTATAATTTAGCAAGTTTAAGTGAGTGATATTAGTACCGAATGTCATTAATTAACAATGACATTTGTCATATCGTGCATAAAAGTTTACATAATATATTTACTGTTTTTAAAAAAATACCCTCGTTCATTTAAACGAGGGTATTTTGAAATTTTATAAAATTGGAGATATTAATTTTGCTAGTCCTTCTTTAAATTTAATTGATAATGGGCGCTTGTTGTATTCTTCTTTTGTAAGTAATTTAGATTGCTCAATATCTTTTTCAAATGCTTGACGTAACTGTTTAGCAATATCTTCATCATATATAAATGCGTTCACTTCGAAATTCAGCTCAAAACTTCTAAAGTCCATGTTTGCACTACCAATTGAAGAAATTTCATCATCAATCATTAATATTTTAGAGTGAATAAATCCATTTTGATAAGTGTAAATATTAACGCCGCTATCTAATAAATCAGCTGCATTTGAAAATGTAGCCCAATAAACGAATGGATGGTCAGGTTTACACGGAATCATAAGGTTTACTTCAACACCACTATTAGCAGCCATTTTTAATGCATTAATGTATGATTGGTCTGGAATAAAGTAAGGGCTTTGTAGATAAATAGACTTTTTAGCACTCATTATCATTTTTGTATAACCATATTCTATTTGATGTAAATCAAATGCAGGTCCACTAGAAGCGATTTGAATAGCTGTGTTCCCTTTGTCCCCATTTTTTTTAGGGAAGTACTTTTGATCAAATTTAAATTGTGGACGATGCGACTGTGAATTCCAGTCTAAAATAAATCTTAATTGTAGTGCATCGATGCCTTCACCTTGAACACGTGTATGTGTGTCTCTCCAGTAACCTAACTTACCTAATCCTAAATAATCATCGCCAACATTGAAACCGCCAATGTAACCAATTTGTCCATCTATAATGATAATCTTTCTATGATTTCGATTATTCATTCTAAAATTGATTAAAGGTACTTTCGAAGGGAAAAATGCTTCAACTTCTCCACCTAATGCTCTGAATTGTTTAAATTTTGATAATCTAACCTTCTTAGAACCAACATCGTCATACAACAGTTTAACTTCTAAACCTTCTCTAAGTTTTGTTTCAAGTGCATCTAAGATTCTTTTACCTAATCCATCAAGTTCAAAGGTATAGTACTCTAGATGTATATAGTCTTGAGCATTGTAAATATCCTCAAGTACTTTTTCATAAAGCTTATGACCATCTGTAAATAAATCAATTTTATTATTTTCTGTTAAAAAGGCATCTTGTTTCATTAACAACATACGAATTAAATCACGGTGTTTTATGACTTGATCATTGATATAACCATAATTGTGTTTATCAAAACTGTCGATTTGGTCTTGAACTAAATCTTCAAATGCATGTAATTCATCACCGTTATTTTTTTCCATCTTTTTCTTGGAAACCGTTCGTCCTAAAAATAAATACAAAATAAATCCAATGACAGGAAGAACGAATAATACGAATAACCACGCCCATGTTGAACTGGCAGTACGTCGATCACGTTCAAGGAAAATGATGACAAATGCCAGTACTATATTAGTTATAAACCCAAGTACTAACAATATAGTTAAAATGGTGCCCAAAAATCCAAAATTCATTACTAAATACTCCTATTCAGTCTTTCACCAAGAAAATTTAGTTGCCGATTTACCGAACTATACTTCAGTTACCAATGTTAAAATAGCATTAAAGTCCTCGTCATTATGCGGAAATGCACGTTCTTCGATTTGTTTAATGGTAATGTTTAATAATTTATAACCATTACCCTCTTGAGACTTCAAAAACGAATTAACACTTTTCTCTAAGCTCTCCAGTGTTTCCTCAGTTAAAGTTTTAAATTTTATTTGTTGCATAAATCCCATACCCCTTTCATTATATTGATTAAATCATAGAACTTTTCATACAAAATTTCAATTAATTTAGAGGAATTATCTTTTATAAATCAAACGTTCATTATCTTGAACAGAATATATTTTAATTTAAATGGTATTGATGTATAATAAATTACATTCGATTGAATATTCAGAAATTTTATTAGTCTAGATTCACATCAATGTCTTTATTGCTCCTCTTTTAATTGATTGAAATCTTTTCTAATTGAGAGCTAATCAACACTTTTCATCGAATAAATTAATAAATATCGATTTAACATTGGAGGGAACGCTTGTGATTTCATTTGAAAATGATTATTTAGAAGGTGCACATGAAAAAGTTTTAAATCGATTAGTAGAGACAAATCGAATACAAGCTGCTGGATATGGCTTCGATGACTTTTCGGCACAAGCTGCAGATAAAATTAGACAACGTATTGACTGTCCAGATGCTACCATTCGATTTTTAGTAGGTGGTACGCAAACCAATCAAGTAGTTATTAACTCAATGCTTGATAGTTATGAAGGAGTTATATCCGCTGATACAGGACATGTGGCAGTCCATGAAGGTGGTGCTATAGAATTCAGTGGACATAAAGTTCTAACCATACCCTCCCAAGAAGGTAAAATTACTGCTCAAGATGTTGAGAATTATATAGAAACTTTTGAAAGTGATTTTAAAAAAGAACACATGGTGTATCCGGGGATGGTCTATATTTCACATCCAACCGAATACGGAACTTTATACACTAAAGAGGAATTACAATCTTTATCTAGAGTTTGCCGTAGACATCAGATTCCACTATTTATGGATGGTGCACGTTTAGGTTATGGCCTTATGAGCAATCACACTAATGTAACTATCGAAGATGTTGCAAAATACTGTGATGTGTTTTACATAGGCGGTACTAAGATTGGAGCACTTTGTGGTGAAGCAATCGTATTCACTAAACAAAATGAACCTAAAAACTTCACTACAATTATAAAACATCATGGTGCTTTATTAGCAAAAGGCCGTCTAACTGGTGTTCAATTTCTAGAATTATTCACTGATGATTTATATTTTGATATAAGTCGACATGCTATTGAAATGGCTGAAAAGGTAAAAAAAGGATTTATAGATAAAGGGTATCAAGTCTATTTTGATTCACCAACCAATCAACAATTTTTTATTTTAAGCAACGATAAAATTGAAGAACTAAAACAAAAGGTAAAATTCGCAGTTTGGGAGAAATATGATAATCAACATCGTGTAGTCCGCTTCGCAACAAGTTGGGCCACTACTGAAGAAAATGTTAATCAACTACTTAAACTAATATAAAATATAAAATGAAGTTATAAAAAACTGTATCACTACAGGCATCTAAGAATATAGTCAGGAGGACTATGCTATGCAACAAGAACGACAATCGTGGTACCAAAAATCTTGGTTTATTATTCTCACATTGCTATTTATTTTTCCATTAGGTCTCTTTCTAATGTGGAGGTATGCGCATTGGAAAATTTGGTTGAAATTGGTTGTTTCATCAATCTATACTATTGGTTTAGTTTTAACAGTTTTATTTCAAGTTAGTCTATTAAATGAAAACAAACCAAATCAAACAGAACATGCATCAACTATAAAAGAAAAGTCTGATATAAATAATGTAAAAACAACTAGAAATAAAAATATTGAAAAATCAATGCACAAAGACAAACAAGACTCTGTGAACTTAAAGCAAAACACAAAAGATCAAAACAATAACGCAAATGATGAAGTAGCTTCTCCAACTAGCGAACAAAATGCAGCTATAGCACAAGCAAAATCATATGCAAATTCATTACCTATCTCTAAGAAAAGTTTATACAAACAATTAACTTCGGAATACGGAGAGAAATATCCGGCAGACGTAGCACAGTATGCTGTTGACCATATCAGTGTAGATTATAAAAAGAATGCATTGAGATTAGCAAAAAGTTACGTAAAAAATATAAACATTTCTAATCAAGCGTTATATGATCAACTCGTTTCAGAAAATGGAGAAGGATTTACTCCTGAAGAAGCACAATATGCAATGAATCATTTAGATAGGTAATCATTAAGAAAGAGTTTTAACATTAAAGAGTCCGGGGCATAAAGTTTTAGTATAAGTAACAAAAGACAATTTCTATTAAAATAATATAGAAATTGTCTTTTTTATAATTTTTTGATTATTTTCAGCTCGTTGAGCTGTTACTTTTCTTATATTAAGTGCCATTAGCACAAATCCTAATTCTCTTTTGGCTTTATCTATCCCTCGAACGGACATTCGAGGGAAACCCAAAATAGCCTTCATAAATCCAAAAACAGGCTCCACATCAATTTTTCTTTGACTGTAGATGGTTTTTGTTTTTGGTTCTGAAAGCTTTTTATTAATTTGAGCTTTAAAATATTACAAATTATAATTCTTCATTATTTTTTATTTGCTTTTGAATTGAAGTTCAAACAATGGTGTTTCAGAGGACCCTCTGAACAATCATCACATTCATATAATTTAAAGTCTCGTTTAAAAACATATTTATCATAGCGATAGGCATATCTTTTAAATCCTAGTCTTTTATTGTTCGGACAAATGAATTCATCATTAATTTCGTCATATTTCCAATTTTGAGTAGTAAAGATGTAATTGTTATATTTTTCATTTTATGTTTCTTCTTAAGTTTAAAGAATATTACATATTTTAGTTTCATACTTTTAATTGCTTCTTAATTTCCTGTTCTAATGCATCTTGTAAAAATCTATAATCTCTTTGATTTCTTTTGTAATCTTCAGAAATACCAACTTTCAATGTATTAGGATTTTTCTTTTCTACAACTTCTTTTTGTATGTTTTTTAATAAACTAATATGATTGGTGTTTACAGTAATGTCTATCTCTATAACTTTATAAAAAATCTCATTTGAAAAATAGATTTTGTTTACATTCATAAATGCAATAAACTCTCGACAAGCTTTTTTTAATCTATTTATGTTTGTTTCAATATTATAATATATTCTATAAATTTTTTCTTTTTCATACTTTCTTCTTTCATTTTCTGGTAGTTTACTTAAAAGTTCCAAATTCAAATCACTATATGAATCTATGTCGTTGTAAGTATCTATAAAAGCTTGATTTAATTTATTAACTTTAATATGTGCTTCTTGTAATATAGGTCTTATATATTCTAAATTGTATTTAGCTTTATGAATCTTTTTTCATTAAAATATCTAATACATTCTTTAATAGAATAAATTATAATCCCTAACGCAATTGTAAAGAAAGAATAATAAATAGATGGTGTTTTATCAAGTATATCTAATAATAAGCATTCTATATGTGTATATAATTCCATTTAATTACCTCATATTTTATATGGTTAAAATATTTTTGAATTGTAGACAAGTAAAAATTCTATAATGTAATTTAATAGTATTGTCCACCTAAACTAAATAAAAAAGAAGCTAAGGCAAAATGCCTTAACTCCTTACCCCTATTAGGTTTCCCCTGAAATTGTTTAGCGCTTAGTATTGCTTAATATACTGTTCTCTTTCTCATTCGGATACTTGAGTTCTATTTTAGCAAATTGGGTATAATAAGGTTTATTAAATTATTAAATCGCTTTATATCAATGTTTTTACAATTTATTAATGTATCGTGAATTAATTGTAGTTACCCATTTAGTTGCCCAATATAATAAATTATTTACACTGGGCAACTAACTAACAAGGCTCTATCCCTTTTGTAGCAAAATATAGAGCCTTGTTTTATTTTCATCACTTTGTTCTAATTCTACTTGATAATTGTAAAGTTTTTCTGCAGTTTCTAGAGTTAAATTTTTGACTTTTCTTTTACCATTTCTTAACTCACTTATGCCCCCATAGGAAATGCCAGTATCTTTTTAAATTTTATAATTCGATATTTCATTATTGTTTAGCAATTTTTCTATAACTGTATATATATGATTAAACTGATTCATAATTTAAATAGGAAATGAAAAGAAATATTCTATTATTTTCTTCTTATTATATTTACGATAAACAAAATTAAAGATAATATATTTATATAAAATGTTAACTTCTTTCTCAATTCTCTTGTCATAGACCTCACCTCCATATATAATGAGGTAAAGGGCTTTTAACCCCTTACCATTAAATGAACGATTTGATAAAATTAAGTATTTGAATTATTAAGCCTGTTATAGCTAATCGATACTTTATTTTTTCAATTCGTTCTTTTTTTCACTTCTTTTCATTTCCTTCTCCTTTCTTTCTTGATACTTATATCAAATTACATATGTGATATAATTCAACTGTTTTTCTTAATTTTTTATAACAAAAAAAGGATAAGGTATATCATTAGCTATATCTTTAACATCTATCACTTCAATACCTAATCCTTGTAATAAAGAGAAAATTTTATCAAAAAGTAATTGTGTTGGTGTATATTCAGCTGTCATAATTTACTCCTATCCATTTATTAATCTTTCTAAAATTTTATTATATTCTTCAAAATCCCCTTTTTCATAACTACTCGAACACCCATCTTGTGTTTCTGAGGTCATTCCTTCTGCGCCTATATGGTTGTAACGCTTAGTAGCAACCTCAACAACGATAAATTCTATTTCTTCAGGAATAGTATCTTCAATCGTTGGAAGCATAGCTAATAATTCTTTTTCAACATTATCAATAATGACTTGTAGTTGATCGTCTTGCTTATTATCATCTAAACCAATACGTTTTTTTACATTATCTAAAAATTTCATTTAATCACCTAATTATAGATGAGATGATTCAGTATTAGAACTTGGTCTAATTAATACTTTAATAACCGCATCTACATTCTCAGGAAACATTTTTGTTGCTGACATAATAATAGTATCGGATGTTAATCTAGTCGGTTGTACATTATGCATTACTCCTACTAATTTTGTTTGATCAGTAACTAAATTAAATGCTTTTGATAACTCACCATTAGGATTTGCATACGCTACATTTAAATTTTCTGCAACTGTCATCCAGACTTCACCTTCTGGAACATCAGAAAATTCAACCACTCTAATACCCACAAAGTTAGTTAATAGTCCCATACCAAATTGTGCGCCATTAGATGTTATTAAACCATTAGCAATGTGTTCCGCTGTATCATTAGGATTCACAAATGCTATAGGTGTTATATCCGTATCCATAACAGTCGATAAAACTGCTCTACCTTTTGCTAAGGCTCCTTGTAATGTTTTTCCACTATAAGGGGTTTTTCGATTTTTTGTATTAGGTAAATTTTTTTCTAAAGCATCTCTGAGAGACGCAAAGAAATCTTCTCTCAATGTACGTTGGACATATTTTAATAGTTCATTATCTGTTTTATTAATTGCTAAATCAAAATCATGAGCTTGTATTGCTTCTGCACTTGTTGATTTACGGAATTTCTTGAATTCTAAAACTAAATTTTCCTGAGGTAAACGTCGAATTTCAGTTAAAGGAATTTCTTCTCCTTCAGCAATTCCACCTATCCCCTTTTCTCCAGGCGAAGGTCTTCTATCTGAAACTACGAAACTGTATTGTTTAATTTGTTGACCTACACTCATAGGAATTTTATTTGTAATTGATAATGCCTCAAATAGTTTAGTTAAACCAATTTCAATTTTGTTAGCCAAGTCAATAGACTTTACCGTACCTAAATATTCAGTTTTAATTAAATTGTTTTCTACTGCCATACTTTTTACCTCCTAATTTATGAAAATAAATTAATATTTTTAGCAATTTCATTTTGTCTTTGAACATCCTCTTCAATTGCTAAAATATCTTCCTTTGTCATTCCACTGGTTTGTGTGTTAACTGGAGAGTTTTGTCTCAATGCTTTTTCAACATTAAATTGAACCATTTTATTTAAAAAATTAGAAAAAATTTCAACATTCTTTTTAGTGTCTTCTGCATTTGAAGTAACTAACATATCTAATAAAGGTTCCTCAGTCACATCAATGCCTTCTTTATTTAACATCAATCGTGCTTCAGCTTTCATCTGTGATTTAGCATCTCTTACTTTATATTCTTCGAGTTATTTAGTTAACTTTTCATTTTCATATTGTAACTGTTGATCTTTATTCATTTTAGCTAGCTTTTGAGCTTCTATGACTGCTTCTGCTTTTTCATCTTCTTTTTGCTTTAAACGACGTTGTAATTCAGAATTTAGTCGTTGATTAAACTCTTCTTCTGAATAAACTTTTTCCGGTGTATCTTGTTTTTCTTGTCCTTCAGATGTTTGTGCATTGTCCCCTGGTTCTTCTGCGAAAAACTGTAAATTTAATTTCAACATGTTGGTCTTCTTAGTTTGCATATTTTACACCTCATTTATTTACTCTTGATTATTTTTAAGTCATACATGGTTCGGACTTAACACTTGCACCTTTTAACGCCTTAAGCATGGTTTGGGCATAAAAAATAACCTTCCGTAGAAGGTTAAAAAAGCGTATAAAAATAGCACCATTTTCTATTTATATGTGTAGAAAGGATGCTTTATCCCCAAGCTACAAGTTCAGACTTTGGAAAAATTTTTTTACTGGTATTTAATTCTATTCTTTCGATAGCATGTATAAAATAATTATCTTTTTCTTTATCTTCTATCTCAGATTTTTCAGCATTGATAATCTGAAGACTGTTTATATCCATCTGAATAGCACCTGGTTTAATGTTCTCATTATCATTTGGATAATATTTATATATTACAGTCTGACTATTTTTTTCTTGCAATTTTAAAATGAGCAATTAATCTCACCTCTATTTAACAAATGAACTATAATTATATTTTTTTCAGATAATATATGTGCTTCTTTATAACTTAAATTATACTTATTCATTAAAAAATGTTCAAGTGCTTCGTGCTTTAGCATTATTATATCCATAGGTTCAATATTTTTTCCTTCTCTCAATCTTTGCCAACTTTGAGCCATATAAAAATCAGGATCAAATTGTTTAATTCCATCGTCTAGTACATACTTATTCTCAAATAGATGTTCATAAACTCTTCTAATAGCTTTTTCATTCATATTCGTATTTTTAGCAATAGTTTTAATTTCAACCTGTTTATCACGATTTTTTACAGAATTATAGTATGTATTAGCATGCTTTCTTCTTTTTACACCGTATTCATCATTTCTGTTAGTAAGTGCTCCTGACTCGCTAAGATAATCTTTAATCTGATATTTACCTTTACGCTCAGTAAAAAATCTATCTCGCCAATTGCCCACATGTGGTACTGTAGTACTTCTACACCAAGGATGCATTGGTGGAGCATTAACTCCAGGCATCATATCTTTAACTTTAAAAACTTTGCCATTTAATGAGTGACAGATTTTCGATGTCTTATTATCTATCTTTGCTACATACTTATACTCTCCATCTTCACCTAATTCTTTAAGATAAGTTAACTTCTGTGATTCAGCCTGCACACGTGCTGATTCAGTAACTAATAATCTACTAGCATTATAAGTAGTAGTGTTAGTTTGTTTCTTAAAATCCTTTATATACTCATTGGGATGTCTCCCTCTAAGTAATACATTACTCGTTGTTCTTTCTACTTCTTTTTGAACTACAGCCATATCTTGCCATAATCTTGTAGACCAGTTCACACCTTTGAAGTTACTGTTAACAACCGCTTTTACTTCAGTGTCATCAATTTTTACATGTTCACCAAGTATATGTGCTTGTCTTTCAACTTCTCTATCAACTGCATCAACTAACTTATTTTCTATTTTATCTTGAATGTCTAAAGTGGAGTTTTTGACTATCAAATCTAATTGCTGCTTTAATAGTTTTTCTCTAGATACTTTCATAGACAAGTTATAAAGCTTAAGTGCGTTGTTTGCCTCATCGCTAAAATCTTTACGCTTTATATATTTTTTAGCTTTATTTCGAAACGCATATACATCAAAGTCATCAGCCTTTTTCATAACTTCTTGAATTGTTAATCCAGTATCTGTTGCATATTTTGCATAAAAGGCTAGTAATTCTTTAGCTATTTCAGCATACATTTGTAAAATAATTCGTTCTACTTCTATTACTGCTTGTGCATCCGCTAATGATTCAGCGTTTATGACATTCTGGGCGCGTTCTAACCAATAATCATAACTATTGGGCATAATTATCAATCATTTCTTTATCTTCGCTAAAGTGGACGTTAAACTGCGAATTATCAGCTTGTTCTCTAGTCTTTCTTTGCTCATCTTCCATTTTTTTTAATTTCTTCATTAGGGTTATCAATAATAGGCAGTATTTTTAATCTAGTTTGTTCAGAAACGCCACCATTTAACGCATTAAATGCTTCAATAGATTCTAATAAAGACTTAGGTAAGTTGGGAGTAAATGTGATATCAATTTTTGAATAATCATGTGAATAAACACCTGTTAAATAATATTATTCAGAAGTAACTTGTACCGCTTCATTAATCCTTTTTTAAATAAGCGTTCTTTAATTGCTCTAACCTGTTCTAAACCAAAAAGTTTATACTTAAATGAATTATTTAAGCTTAAAACATTACAAAATGGTAATAAGATAGCTAATTCAGACTTCTATAATAATTCCTATGATTACATATTTTGCAATGAATTTGGTGAGCCGCTTCCACGTTCAACCACACATAATACTATGATGTATGTCACTAAAAGATTACTTAGTAAAGGAAATGAGTTAAGTATTCACAAACTAAGACACACACACGCTACCTTACTTTTAGAAAGCAATGTACCTATGAAAGTAATTCAAGAACGTTTAGGTCATAAATCTGAAGCTATTACTAGTGAAGTTTATAGTCACGTTACTAAAAAAATGAATGATAATGCTAAAGAAAACTTTGAGAAGTATATTAAGAATGTATTTTAAAAATAGTTGCCCAATAGTTGCCCATTCAAGTAAAATTTAGAATCATTTTATATATAAGTTGCCCACTTTTATATAAAAAAGAAGCTAAGGCAAAATGCCTTAACTCCTTACCCCTATTAGGTTTCCCCTGAAATTGTTTAGCGCTTAGTATTGCTTAATATATTGTTCTCTTTCCCATTCGGATACTTGAGTTCTATAGTAATCCCATTCAATAGATTTTGAGTTAATAAATTGATTGTAAATATGATTACCTAAAGCGTTTTTAATTGATTTATTTTCACGCATTGCTTTTAACGCAGTGTATAAAGTTGAAGGTAAGTCTTGGATACCAACTGCTTCTCGTTCTTCACGATTCATTTCGTAGATATTTTGGTTTACTGGTTCTGGAACCTCAAGTTTATTCTCAATGCCATCTAAGCCTGCTTCTAAAATTGCTGCTAATGCCATGTAAGGGTTAGCTGCAGGATCAACTGAACGTACTTCAATACGAGTTGATAGACCTCTAGATGTTGGAACACGTACTAAAGGAGAACGGTTTTTACCACTCCATGCAATATAACATGGTGCCTCGTAACCTGGTACAAGACGTTTATATGAGTTGACGATTGGATTACATACTGCAGTGAATCCTCTAGCGTTTTTAAGGACACCAGCTGTAAATTGATAAGCAGTATCAGTCAATTGTAAATCACCTTCTGGATCAAAGAACGCATTCTCTTTTCCTTTAAATAGTGATACGTTGAAGTGCATACCACTTCCATTTACACCAAATAATGGTTTTGGCATAAATGTAGCATGTAAATTATGCTTACGTGCAATTGTTTTAACAACTAGTTTAAATGTTTGGATATTATCACATGCTGTAACAGCGTCTGCATATTTAAAGTCAATTTCATGTTGACCTGGTGCTACTTCATGGTGGCTTGCTTCAATATCAAAGCCCATATCTTCTAATTCTAATACGATGTCACGACGACAATTTTCACCTAAATCTGTAGGAGCTAAATCGAAATAACCACCATCATCGTTTAATTCTAATGTAGGTTCGCCTTTTTCGTCTAATTTAAATAAGAAAAATTCTGGTTCAGGTCCTAGATTAAAATCAGTAAAGCCCATGTCTTCCATTCTTCTTAATACACGCTTCAAGTTAGCTCGTGGATCACCTTCAAATGGTGTACCATCTGTTTTAAATACATCACAGATTAGTCGTGCTACTTTTCCTTGTCCAGCAGTCCAAGGGAAAATAACCCAAGTATCTAAATCAGGATGTAAATACATATCTGATTCTTCGATACGAACGAAACCTTCAATAGATGAACCATCAAACATCATTTCATTGTCTAATACTTTTTCTAATTGACTTACTGGAACTTCAACATTTTTAATAGTCCCTAAAATATCAGTGAATTGTAATCTTAAATATCTTACGTTTTCTTCTTCAGCAAATTTACGAATATCATCTTTTGTAAAACTACGTTTTGGCATGGTATAAATCCTCCAATTTTATTTAATAAATCGTGATAAATCGCCACGATTTATTGGTAATGTTTCACTACGTGGTTTCTGCGTTGCGTCAACAATCATTCTCTTTCTTGTCTCTTGTTCATCAGTAGTTAAATGCCCTTGCTCATCGAATATAATTTGTTTAATACCTCTAATATTAAATCCCTTTTCGATAAGAGACTTTATTTCTAACAACCTCTCTAAATCGTTCATAGAAAATAATCTCTTATTTCCATCTGTTCTTTCAGGCATCACAAGTTCATGTGTTTCATAGTAACGAATTTGTCTTGGTGATAAATCTGTCAATTTACTAACCACACTCATAGAGAAAACGGCCATGTTTCGTCTGATTGAATCATTAGACATTCCTTGAACCTCTCCTCTACTTTTGAACTTGTTATTAATTTAGCATAGTTTTACTTTAATTACAAAAGTATGTAAGGTTTTCTGACATAAACCTTCTAAACCTTATTATATCAATGTTTATTTATTAGTAATTAATTAAAATTAGAAATGAGAATGGCTTATAACACAAAAATTTTATAATTTTCCGACAATTTATATTGTTCGAAATAAAAAGAGATTGCTTTTCAAAGTATAACTAAGCTTAATAACTTTTATCTTAGACGTAACAACTCTAAGAATAAGGCTAGAACATCGTCCATTCTCTTTATATCTATTACTTTTGGGGAGTCGAAAATCTTATCGAAAACAAACTCCTTATAACATCGTTATCATTTATATGATCTTTCTTTGATGATTTAATGAATCATACGAGAATGCTTTTATGCTATATCCTTATATTGAGCCTAATCTTTTATACTTTGATCTCAATCTCTTAAAAATTATAGTAAATTGTTATCTTGCATATCTTGCACCGCACGCGTAACAGCTAATTTGACATGTTCATAAGTTAAACCACCTTGAACATATGCTTCATAAGGCGGGCGTATAGGTCCGTCTGCAGATAATTCAATAGATGAGCCCTGAATAAATGTACCTGCAGCCATGATGACATCATCTTCGTATCCAGGCATATAGCTAGGTTCTGGACTAAAATGTGCGTTAATTGGTGAAGCGTGTTGTATACTTTGACAAAATGAAATCATTTGCTCTTTCGTCTCAAATTGAACCGTTTGAATTAAGTCTGTACGATAAACATTATATTTAGGGGAGGTCTTCATGTTTAGTTTTTCTAATAACAAACTAGTAAACAGTGCACCTTTTAAACTTTGGCTAACCACATGTGGTGCTAGAAAGAATCCTTGATACATTTCTTGTAGAGAATTAAGTGAGGCACCTGCTTCCTTACCAATGCCTGGTGCTGTTAAACGATAACCACAGCGTTCAATTAAATCTTGTCTACCAGCAATATATCCTCCAATTTTAGCTAAACCTCCACCTGGATTTTTAATTAATGATCCGGCGATTAAATCAGCACCTACTTCAATTGGTTCTTTTTCTTCTACAAATTCCCCATAACAATTATCAACAAAAATAATGATATTGGGATAAACCTCTTTAATTGATTTTATTGCTTGTTCAATTTCATTTATTGTAATTGATGGACGTTGATCATATCCTTTTGATCGCTGAATTGCTACAACTTTTGTATTGTCATTAATTTCAGTGATGACTTTAGGAATATCAATTCGACCGTCACGTAATTCGACTTCATTATAGCGAACACCATATTCTTTAAGACTTTCAACACCATTGCCATTTATGCCAATGACTTCAAGAAGTGTATCATATGGACTACCTGTAATATAAAGTAGTTCATCATTGTTTTTTAACGTACTTTGTAAGGCTAAAGTAATAGCGTGGGTACCTGATATAATTTGAGGTCTAACAAGTGCGTCATCTGCTTTAAATGTGTGCGCATAAATTTCTTCTAAATGGTCTCTCCCAAAATCATCATATCCATAACCCGTAGACCCGTGTAAATCACTTTCGCTAGCTTTAACATGGTGAAAAGCATTTAAGACCTTTTCTTGATTAAATAATGCACGCTTTTCAATTTTCTTAAAGTAAGGAATAAGTGTGTTTTCAACTTCTTCAACTAAATTGCTAAAATCTTGCATAATCTGTCTTCCTTTTTATAATTTTTTAAATCCTTTGATACGATAAGATGCTTGCGTTTCGTCAAATATTAATTCAGTAACAAGCGTATGTTGTTTAAGAAAATATAATCTATCTGCATCAGCACTGTCTACAATTTCTTCGTATGGACTGAGACTATTTTTTATTTCTTGAATTACTAAATTTTTTACCTTTTCTTTATCATTTTCATCATGACTAGATACAAAAACATGCGCAGATTTAGATACAGGTACATCCATCTGTTCGTTACATAAGTCTTTTTTATTAAAAATAACTACTTGTGGAATATGATCCATTTCTAAATCATTAATGATTTGATTTACAGTGTCAATTTGAGTACGGTATTCCGAATGACTTGCATCGACGACATGCATAAGTATGTCTGCACCTTTAGCTTCTTCTAGTGTAGATTTAAACGCAGCCACCAAAGTCGTTGGTAATTTTTGAATAAATCCTACCGTATCAGAAATAATTAAATTAAATCCTTCATTCACTTGTATTTGTCGTGTTTTGGGATCTAATGTTGCAAACAAAATATTTTTTTCATAGGTCTCCTCATTAGCTAAAACATTAAACCATGACGATTTACCCGCATTTGTATAACCAACTAAAGCGATTTGAAAAACTTGATTTTGTTCACGTTTATTTCTATATCTTTCCCGATGATCCACGACCGTTTTTAATTGATGTTTAATCTCATTCATACGTGTTCTAATATGGCGACGATCCATTTCTAACTTTGTTTCACCTGGACCTCTTGTTCCTATGCCACCACCAAGACGAGATAGACTTTTACCATGACCTTGTAGTCTTGGTAACAAATAGTCGAGTTGTGCAAGTTCAACTTGTAGCTTTCCCTCTCTACTTCTCGCTCGCAACGCGAATATCTCTAAAATTAATTGGGTTCTATCGATGATTTTAATGCCCAAATTATCATTTAACGTTTTAGACTGTGCCGTCGTTAATTCATCATTGGTTACGACAACATCTATATCATGGAATTCTATGAAAGATTTTATTTCATCGATTTTTCCTTTTCCAACATAATATTTGTGGTCAAATTGCTCTCTATTTTGAGTGATTTGTCCTTTAACATTAAGTTGGCAAGTTTGTGATAAAGCATCAAGCTCTTCCATAGTAGATTCAAAATTAAATTGACGATCCGTTTGAGCATGTACACCGATTAATACAGCAGTTTCTCGATTATTTTTTGTTTCATAGGTCGCATGCTGTGTCACGTTATACATCTCCTTTTAAAAGTTACTCAAGACATTTTATCATAGAGTGTGAACAAAGACTAACTACACAAATTGTGTTAAATTAGATGTATAGCGAAAGGGTGATAATATGGAAAGTATTTATGATTTCGTTGTAGAAAAAAACAATGGTGAAAGTTATAAATTAGAGCAGTATAAGGGCGACGTTATGCTTATTGTCAACACTGCTAGCGAATGTGGTTTTACACCTCAATTCGAGGGTTTACAGAAGTTATATGATGAGTATAAGGATCAAGGATTTATTATTTTAGGATTTCCATGTAACCAATTTGGTGGTCAAGAACCAGGCTCGGGGGAAGAAGCTGCTCAAAATTGCAAAATTAACTATGGTGTGACTTTCCCTATTCATGAAAAAGTTGATGTTAAAGGTGATAATCAACATCCATTATTCCGATTTTTAACAGACGCTGCTAAAGGTATGATAAACGAAAAAATCAAATGGAACTTCACTAAATTCTTAATTGACCGTGAAGGTAATGTGATTAAACGTTTTTCCCCTCAAAAGAAACCGGAACAAATAAAGTCTGAAATTGAAAAATTACTATCTTAAATTTTAAAAAGAAAATGCTTCATCTAATGTTTTTGAACTGAATTAATAAATTCAATATTTACATTAGATGAAGCATTTTTTATTACAAACATTCCTTGGTTTGTGTTAAAGTGCTACGTTTAAAACATGTGCTTCAATATTTAATAACATTCTTAAATAAGTCAAAATATGACTTCTATTGAGTTGATGCATTATGAATGCACTTTGATTACAACTTTTTATTCTTCACTATTCACTTCAGTTGCTTCAGACGATTTATTGTCTACAGTGAAAGTGCTGATCGCATGTTTGTAAATCAGATGTTGCTTACCTTGAGAATTTAAACTTACAACATATTTGTCATAATTTTCAACGACACCTTTCATTTGAAAGCCGTTTAAAAAGAAAATTGTGACTTCAGTTTTTTCCGATTTAAAGTTCTCTAGTGCCTGGTCTTGGATGTTTTCGTTTGCAATCATGGTTAGAACTCCTTTTATTTATTTGGGTTGTAATCTCATCTAACATCATTTGAAGTGACATCCTTTCTTTATTTAACCAATGAACATTCATTTTATTTTTAAACCAAGTCAACTGTCTTTTAGCATATTGTCGAGAATGCTGTTTTAATTTCTCTACAGCACTTTCCATGCTTATATTTCCCTTTATAACGGGTACAAGCTCTTTATACCCAATGGCTTGCATACTTTGACTCGCTTCAAAACCTTGTTCAACGAGATGTTTCACTTCATTAAATAATCCGTGGCCCAACATAATATCAACACGTTTATTTATTCTTAAATATAATGTTTCACGCGACATTTCAATCCCTATTAATAATGTATCATAATTTTCAGTAAATTGTTGCACTTTCTTGCGAGAACTTAAAAGTTTTTTTGTTTTCAAATAATATTCTATTGCTCGAAACACTCTTTTTCTGTTATTAGGATGTATATCCTTGGCTGATTCTTTGTCGAATGAAGCTAAATATTCATGAAGCTTATTATTATTAAGTTGCTCAAGTTCTGTTAATTTTAATTTAACTTGCTTCATTTTATCATCAGATATGGATTCATCTTCAAAAGCATAGTTATATAAGAGAGATTGTATATATAGTCCTGTTCCTCCTGCTATAATAGGCACCTTGCCTCTTCCAGTAATATCTTTAATATATTTTTCTGCCCTTGTTTTAAATTCATATGCAGAAAAAGAAGCATCCGGAGGCAAGATATCTATCATATAATGTGGTATACCTTCCATTTCTTCAGTTGTAACTTTTGCTGTACCAATATCCATTCCTTGATAGACCTGCATTGAATCTCCGCTAATAATTTCTCCGTTAAATTTTTTAGCAACTTCAATACTTAACTCAGTTTTACCTGAAGCCGTTGGACCTACAATAACGATTAAAAAAGGCTTTGTCATTTCAGTCATTTAAGATTCACTCACTTTTGTTTTTTCAAAATTTGCTTTTCCATCCATTCAAACATGTGTTGCCAAGTTTTCAAATAATCTTCTTCAAATAATATTTCATGACGCTTATGTTTATATAGTTGTACTGTTATATGTTTAATACCTGCCCTTTTATATAATCTAGCTAAATGCTTTATACCTTTACCATATTCACCAAACGGATCATCTTTCCCAGAAATAAATAGTATAGGTAGATTTTTGTCCGTTCTTTTTAATTGTTGTCGTTCTGCTGTTTTCATCATGGTCTTTAAAGTTTGATAAATGAGCTGATTTGATACTTTGAATCCACAAAATTCATCTTCCACAAATTTATCAACTTCATCTTGACGTGTAGAAATCCAATCACTTTCTGTTCGAGGTTGAGTGATTTTTTTATTGAAAGTTTTATTCAATAATTGATTCACCCATTTGAGTCGACGTCGTTTTCCAAAAATAAATGTAACTATCTTCATCGCTAAACGTATGGGAACGCCTTTCCACTTGGGGAACATACCTGTTCCTGTAAGAATTAAACCTTGAGCAATGTCAGGATACTTTTCAACAAATAATCTAGCAATAATAGAGCCCATTGAATGACCTATGATAATATAGGGTACATTGAGCTCTTCAAGATATAATGTCTCAATGATTTCATAAGCATCATCTACAATTTGATTCATGCTATTAAAATGACCACGTTCATTCTCATCTATTTCTTTACCATGTCCACGGTGATTATGTCTGACAACATCATAACCTTGTGTATTTAAAGCTTCAACTAACTCTTGATAACGGTCCATATGTTCAGCCATGCCATGGAAAAGATGAACAATACCAATAGTACTCTTTTTTGCTTTATCAATTTTCACCTCTATCATTGTTCCATCTTCAACTGTTATTTTAAAATGACTTTGACTCACAACATATGCCCCCATTCCTTTTTATTTGTTATGTCATTTATAGTACATCAACCTATATCATATTTAATATACCGTGTGTGAGATATCATATCAAATCGTACGCACATTGAGGTTTTAGAAGTTTATAGTATTAAAATAAAAACTACTTGCAGATAAAAAGGTCTCCTCCATCTACAAGTAGTTTATTATAATCTATTAGATATACAATCAATAGGAATGATTAAGCTTTAGTTGCGGGTTGATCATTACCTGTACGTGCCTCATCAATCGCAACTTCTACTTCTTTAGTATAAGCCTCTTTTTGAGTTTCACTATAATTAAGCATATCTGCCATAACATCTATCACAGCATTTTTATAATCTAACACATCTTGAATATTAAAGTATAATTTGCCAGAACGACGTACTAAGAAGTCAGTTGGTTTGTAAACCATTTCTTGTTGAATGCTATAAACTAATTCAACATAAATTTCTAATGGCAACTTACTATCATGGTATGGTGCCGTTTGAGCAATATTAAATAGTTGATCCACATTTGAACCATATTTACTTGCTAAGCGACGTGCCACATCTTCATCAATTCCAAATCCTTTAGCTGCATCAACTTTTTGTTCAACAAAGTGTTCAAAGTTTTTGCTTCCGCCAACGTCACCACCGGAAATTTTTAGATATTTTGTGGCGCATGATTCAAATTTCAACCCGTATTCTTGTTTTAAACGTTTAGCTAATAGATCAACAATTTCTAGTGCCATATGACGATAACCAGTTAATTTACCGCCTGCTATAGTTAATAATCCAGATTCACCTTCCCAAACTTCATCTTTACGTGAGATTTCAGAAGGATCTTTACCTTTTTCAAGAATTAACGGACGAATACCTGCCCATGTTGATTCAATATCTTCATCTTTAACATTAACTGTTGGGAACATGTAGTTAATTGCATTAATTAAATAGTCTCTATCTTCTTGTGTTGTTAAAGGAGTTGCTTTTTCATTATCATAAAATGTGTCAGTTGTTCCTACATAGGCTTTTCCTTCACGTGGAATTGCGAAAATCATACGTCCGTCTTTTTCAGTATCAAAGTAAACTGCTTGACCTAATGGGAATTTAGATTGATCTATAACAACGTGCACACCTTTAGTTAATCTTAATTGCTTATTGTTACGTGCATAATCGCCACTTCTTACTTCATCAACCCATGGACCTGAAGCATTAATAACTTTTTTAGCTTTAATCGCATACGTTTCGCCATCAATCATATCCAATACTTCAATACCATTTACTTTCTTATTGGAATCATAAGTGAAGTGTTCAGATTTTGTATAATTAAGGATTTCTGCTCCATTTTCAGCAGCTTTTTTCATAACTTCAATAGTCAAACGCGCATCATCAGTACGGTATTCCACATAGTAGCCACCGCCTTTCAATCCATCACGTTTAACTAAAGGTTCTTTATTTAACGTTTCTTGCTTAGATAACATTTTTTTACGTTCAGATTTTTTGACACCAGCTAAACGATCGTACATAGCTAATCCAATAGAAGTTGAGAATTTACCAAATGTACCACCTTTATGCATAGGTAAAAGCATCCATTCTGGTGTTGTCACATGAGGACCATTTTCATAAACAATAGCACGTTCTTTACCTGTTTCTGCAACTACCCCTACTTGCAGTTGTTTTAAGTATCTTAAACCACCATGTACAAGTTTAGTTGAGCGTGAACTTGTACCTTGTGCAAAGTCTTGCATCTCTACTAAAGCTACTTTCATCCCACGATTACTTGCATCTAAAGCAATACCTGCACCTGTAATACCGCCACCTACGATAACAACATCGTATTCAGTGTCTCTTAAATTCTTTTTTATATGATCCCTTTTCAATGTAGATAATGACATTATCTAAACGCCTCCTAGTTATAAATAAAAAACGAGAAATTTATCCCCACAATAACATTAAATTGTTTTGTACGAACAAATCTCTCGTTTCTCGATTTTCTTATTAACTTATCTAGATTATAACACAGTTAAGAAAATCAAGTCCATTTAAAGATTTAAAAAGTCTAAAACATAGCTTAATCTTCTAATTTAAATACTTGAGTCGCCTTAACAGCTTTTTTCCAACCACTATAAAGTTTATGACGTTGATCTTCATCCATTTCTGGTTTGAACTCAGTTTGAAGTTTCCAACGTTCACGGATATCCTCTTTATCATCCCAGAATCCAACAGCTAATCCAGCTAAATATGCAGCACCAAGTGCTGTTGTTTCTTGGATTTCAGGTCTTTCAACAGATGAATTTACGATATCTGCTTGGAACTGCATAATGAAGTTATTTTTTACAGCACCACCATCAACGCGTAAATTTTGAACTTCAATACCTGAGTCCTTAGACATAGCTTCCATAACATCTCTTGTTTGATAACATAAAGATTCTAATGTCGCACGAATGAAATGTTCTTTTTCCGTACCACGAGATAATCCGAAAATAGCTCCTCTTGCTTCTGAATCCCAATAAGGTGTACCTAAACCAACAAATGCTGGAACCATATAAACACCCTCAGTTGACTCTACTCTTGAAGCATAGTTTTCGGTTTGTGGCGCAGAATTAATCATTCTCAAACCATCTCGTAGCCATTGGATAGCAGAACCAGATACGAAAATTGAACCTTCAAGTGCATAATTAACTTTTCCATCTAAACCGTATGCAATGGTTGTTAACAAGCCACTTTCAGACTTAACTGCTTCTTCACCAGTATTCATTAGCATAAATCCACCTGTGCCGTATGTATTTTTTACATCACCACGGTCGAAACATGCTTGACCAAATAATGCTGCTTGTTGGTCACCTGCAATACCAGCAATAGGTACTTCTTGTCCAAAGAAGTGATAGTCGATAGTTTTCCCGTAAATTTCACTTGATTCTTTAACTTCAGGTAACATTTGTTTAGGAATATCTAAGAGTTCTAACAACTCATCATCCCATTTTAGGTCATAAATATTAAACATTAATGTACGACTTGCATTTGTGTAATCTGTAATATGAGCAGTACGCCCTGACAATTTCCATACTAACCATGAATCGATTGTTCCGAAGAGTAAATCACCATTTTCAGCTTTTTCTCTAGCACCTTCAACATGATCAAGAATCCATTTTACTTTAGTTCCCGCAAAGTACGGGTCTAAAAGTAGACCTGTTTTTTCTCTAAATGTTTCTTCATAACCTTGTTCCTTTAAATTTGTACAAATATCTTGTGTCTGACGTGATTGCCAAACAATAGCGTGATAGATTGGACGACCTGTATTTTTATCCCATACAACTGTCGTTTCACGTTGGTTTGTAATACCAATACCTTCAATTTGATTTGCATTAATATTGTTTTCATTAAGTAACTCAGCCATAACTGATAGAACAGATGTCCATATTTCATTAGCATCATGTTCTACCCAGCCTGGATGTGGAAAGTGTTGTTTAAATTCTCTTTGAGAAACACCTTTAATTTCTCCTTCTTTATTAAAAAGTATCGCACGTGAACTCGTAGTTCCTTGATCAATTGATAAAATATATTTTTCCATAGGTATATGACTCCTTCAAAAGTGAATAATGAATTCATTATCTAAACAATTAAACATTCTAAAATGATAATTAAATAGACTTTTAAATGTGATTGTTCAACACACATGAACATATCACGTTAATCATACGGTTATATATACGAATGCCATATGTTAATAAATTGATTCAATATCGTTGTTTTTATTTTGAGATATCTTATTTAATATCACACCAAGTATAAGTGTGAATATAAGTACAATTAAACCAATGAAACAACTAAAATTGAATGTTTGTTTATAAAATACTTCATAAACAATCGCACCTAACATACCACCTGCCATTGGTCCCAGAACGGGTACAATTGCGTAAGACCAGTTAGATTTACCTTTACCATGAATTGGCAAAATAGCATGCGCAATACGTGGTGCTAGGTCACGGGCTGGATTAATAGCGTAACCAGTAGTACCTCCTAAGCTTAAACCAATTGCTATGATAAGACTACCAACAATAATTGGATTTAAACCATCAGCAATTTTATTAACCCCGATAAATAAAATTCCTAATGTTAAAGCCATAGTCCCGATAATCTCACTTAAAAAGTTAGCAAAATAATTTTTAATAGCTGGTGCTGTTGAAAATACACCTAATTTGACTGCTGGATCTTCTGTAACTTTCCAGTGTGGTAAATACATTAACCATACTAAAGCTCCACCAACAATACCGCCAAGCATTTGACAAACAATATAGCCCGGTACTTGTGCCCAGCTAAATCCACCATCCATGGCTAAAGCAACTGTTACAGCTGGATTTAAATGTGCACCAGAAAACGTTCCAACAGCATAAACGCCCATTGTTACTGCCAAACCCCAACCAAATGCAATAACAATCCAATCTGCACCGTTACCAGCACTTCTCTTTAAGTTAACGTTTGCACAAACGCCACCACCAAAAAGAATAAGGATTGCAGTACCTAAAAATTCTGCTAAATAAGCATTCATATACATTCCTCCCAAAAAACAGGGAGACCCCTACGTCAAATATATTACTAGTAGAAATCTCCGCGTCTCTCTTCTAATATTAACTTTTAAACTTGTTATAAGTTTACTATTACGTTGTAAGCGTTGTCAACAATTTTGTAAAAAAATTGTCATATTTGATTAAAGTTTTTATTGATATAGTGTGCATTTATTTTTGATGCACTAAATAAAAAGTTTAACAATTTTTTTAAAAGTGCATTTTACTTTTTTTCATATAAAAAAGAATGCACTTTAAGTTATTAATCATCCGGTATTCAAATCCACTCATTCCATGAAAAAGTGATAATACGCTGATTAACAAACTTAAATGCATTCTCATTAACAGTATATGAATTACCAAAGTTTTTCGTAACTTGTAGTAACGTACTTAGCACCATTGGAAATTGCTTCACTAATTTCCGATTGTTCATCAATAAGACCACCAGCTATTACTGATGCTGATGTTTCTTGTTGAATTTTACTTACTGCTTTACTTGCAACACCAGGTAAAACTTCAACATAGTCAGGCTCTACTTTTTTAATGAGTTCAATACTTCTTGTTAATGCTTGACTATCTATAATAAACACTCTAAATATCGTCAATGTATTTAACATTTTAGCTTTTTTGATGACCTTAGCTTTTGTAGAAACAATACCTTTAGGTTTATATTGTTGAATAATGTACTCACAAGCAAATTCATCATGACTGAGTCCTTTGATTAAATCGATATGTACATAACATTCAATCGAATGACTTTTAAGTAACTCCATAATGCTTTTCAAATGACCTATATGCATATCTAACACAACACATGCCTTGTAGTCTGTTTTAATTAACTTTTCTAAATCTCTCATATTTCTAATGGCTGGCAAAATATTCTCTTTCATAATTAAAACTCCTCTACATTACTCTTTTAAATAACTTTTCTAATTCGTAATTTGAAAAATTGATAATAATCGGTCTGCCATGAGGACAAGTAAAAGGATCTTCTGCTTCTCTTAGTTGATCAATTAAATCTGCCATTTCATTATTTTTTAAATAGTGATTAGCCTTAATTGATTTCTTACAAGACATCATGATTGCTGCATCTTCTCTTATTTTCTTCACATCAACACTTTTGTGTTTTAATACAAGTTCAATCATATCTTTAATAATTTCTTCCGCTTCTACTTTTGGAAACCATACTGGGTAGCTATTTACAATATAATCATGCCCACCAAAATGTTCAAGATGTACTCCTACTTTATCTAATTCATCTTTGTACTGATCAATAATCATCTGTTCATCTTTAGAGAAATGGAAAGTGAGTGGTATTAATAAGTTTTGCACTTCATTTGTCACTTCGCCAATTTTTTCTCTAAAATATTCATATTTAATTCTTTCCTGAGCAGCATGTTGGTCAATCATAAACATTCCATTTTCATTTTGTGCAATGATATACGTACCGTGTACTTGACCTACAATTTCCATATAAGGCACCCTACGATGAGGTGTCTGACTCACTGTTCCTTTAATATCTTTTGATTGCTGATTTAATATCTCATATTCGTTAGATGTGTCTTGTTCCATATCAAACAATACTTCTTTTTGACTTTGTAAGTAAGTATCATCAATGTGATTGTTTAATTCATTAGAAACTTCCGTACTTTCATTATTTGTCGATGAAGTTGAATCTAAATTATTCCTATGCGACTCAACATCATGATTCTTATCTTTTTGATCATGTACATATGGTGCAGATGTTTCTCCAATTTGTGATTGTTTCTTCTCGAAATTAATCTTTTGTTGTTCAAATGTTTCTAAAACCTTATTCTTTTTGGGCGTACGATTTAAGTCGTTTTGTGGGATGAGAATTTTGTCTTTAAAAGCCTCTCTGATTTTAGTTACGATAAGATCGTAAAGTTGATCTTCTTTAGAAAGTCTCACTTCTAATTTTGTTGGGTGAACATTTACATCAACCAAAATAGGATCCATTTGGATGTTAATATAACATATAGGAAATCTTCCTATTGTAAGCAATGTGTGATACCCCTCTAAAATTGCTTTATTGAGTACAAAGTTTTTGATGTATCTACCATTGATGAAAATAGAAATGTAATGTTTATTACTTCTTGAATGCTCAGGCTTAGCTACAAATCCTTCAAGATGATAATCACTAGTATCACCCGAAATATGCACTAAATCCTTTGCTACTTTCATTCCATAAATTTCAGCCATTACTTCATTTGTTCTTCCTGAGCCATTCGTACTTAAAATTTTTTTACCATCTGAAACTAAAGAAATTCTAATTTCGGGATGACTCATAGCCATTCTATTTACAATGTCCGTAATTTTACCTAGTTCGGTATACAAACTTTTTATATATTTTAAACGTGCAGGTGTATTGTAGAATAATGACTCCACTTGTATATCTGTACCCTTTTTAGCTTTTGCAGGTTTTTCATGAATAATTTTACCATCTTCAGCATATATTTCATGTCCATTTTCATTATCAGTACAGGTCTTTAATGTCACCTTTGCTACTGATGAAATACTAGCTAAAGCTTCTCCCCTAAACCCTAAAGTACGAATATGGAACAAATCATCATCTGCGACTATTTTACTCGTTGCGTGTCTATGAAATACTAACCCTAAATCTTCCTGAGCAATACCTGTGCCATTATCTACAACCCTTATTGCTGAAATTCCAGACTGTTCAACCTCAATATTAATCTCTGTCGCTTGTGCATCAATTGCATTCTCTAAGAGCTCTTTAACTACGGAACTTGGTCTTTCAACTACTTCACCCGCAGCTATTTTATTAGCTAGAGACGTCTCAAGTTCTTTTATTTTCCCCATCGTTTACACCTCTTCTACTTTAATTGACTTTGTAATTCATTCAGCTTGATTAAAGCTTCCAATGGTGTCATATTGGATAGATTTAATTCTCGAATTTGACATTCAACTTCACTTTGTTGATTGTAACCATCAAATAAATCAAAAGTCGCTTGCTCATAATTGTGATTTGATGTATGCGTTTCTATAACTGATTGTTCTTCTTCTATTTGACCAAAATCGTTATACGACGGAACCGTACGTTGATTGTCAGTATCCTGATGAGAAAGTTGATACGAAGGTTTTTGCTCAAATGCATTTAAAATAACTTGCGCTCTATCAATGACTTCATTAGGTAAATCCGCTAATTTTGCCACTTGAATACCATAGCTATCATCTACAGCGCCATCTTTGACTTTATGCAAAAATATCAGTTCACCTTGATACTCGTTTGCTGCAACATGTACATTTTTTAAACAGTTAAGCATTTGATCAAGTGAAGTCAATTCATGATAATGTGTTGAGAAAAGTGTCTTGGCATGGCTAGTTTGAGCGACATATTCAATCATCGCTTGCGCTAACGCAAGACCATCATAAGTGGATGTACCTCTTCCTATTTCGTCAAAGATAATTAAACTATTTTCAGTAGCATAAGTTAAAGCTTTTTGAGCTTCTAACATTTCTACCATAAATGTACTTTTACCTGATACAAGGTCATCTGCTGCACCAATCCTAGTAAAAATTTGATCAAATATAGGTAATGTTGCTGAATCACATGGTACATATGCTCCCATTTGAGCCATGATACTTATTATAGCAACTTGTCTCATATATGTTGACTTACCTGACATATTAGGTCCCGTAATGAGATAAATAAACGTTTCATCATCAAGATGGCAATCATTAGGTACATAATCATTATGATCCATCACTCTCTCAACAACAGGATGTCTTGAGTTTTCTAAATGTAAAACTTTATCATCACTAAATGTAGGTTTGACATAATTATATTTTTGAGCAATTTCAGCAAAACTTTGTAAACAATCAAGTTCTGAAATGATTTTCGCTTGCTTTTGTAAACGTTCCGTGTACGTTTTAATGTGTTCTCGTAATTTAACAAATAATTCATATTCTAACTCTACTGCTTTATCTTCAGCACCAAGTATTATATCTTCTTTTTCTTTTAATTCATCCGTAATAAATCGTTCAGCATTAGATAATGTTTGTTTTCGATTATAGCCAAACGATTCAGGTTGAAAATTATTTAAGTTTGCACGTGTAATTTCTATAAAATAACCAAACACTTTATTAAAACTAATCTTCAATGACTTAATACCTGTACGTTCACGTTCTTTTGCTTGTAATTCTGCAAGCCAAGTTTTACCATTTTTTGAAGCTTCTAAATATTCATCTAGTTGCGTGTTGAATCCTTTTTTAAATAAACCACCATCTTTGATGGAAATAGGCGGCTCTTCAACTAAACTTTCTTCTAAAATTTGTAACAAGTCATCTAAAGGTTCCAATTCTTTAAATTGCGTGGTAGTTTGTGCATCCAATTCATTGAGTAATGCTTTTATATGAGGTATTTCGGATATAGAATGCTTTAGTTGTATTAAATCTCTTGCATTTACGTTTCCGTAACTCACTCTTCCTACAAGTCGTTCTATGTCATACACTTGATTTAAATGATTACGTAATGTATCTCTTTCAATAAAACGGTCCATAAACTCTTCAACAATATTTAATCTGTCGTTGATTTGTTGTTTATTAATTAATGGGCGATCAATCCACTGCTTTAAACGTCTAGCACCCATTGGTGTTTTTGTCTCATCCATTAACCATAACAAGGTCCCTTTTTTTGATTTTAATCGTATGCTTTCTGTCAGCTCTAAATTTCTCTTTGCATAATAATCCATCTTCATATAATCAACTGCAGCATATTCAATCACTTCCTCAATGTGAGATAAGTCTCGCTTTTGTGTGTGATGAATATAATCTAGCAATAATTGAGTTGTGTCATGCATTAACTGATGTGTCAACTGATTCATATCATAATCTTCATCAGATATATCTTCACGAACAGTAATCGTCTCAGTTATCATGTTGATTTGTCTTTTTAATTCTTCAGATAGAGCTTGCTTTATGACAATTTCATTGGGATTAATTGTTGTAATCTCATTAAGCAAGGTTGCTGTATCTTTGAAATGAGTTACTTTGAGTTCTCCTGTAGAAACATCACAATAGCATAATCCAAATTCTTCATTTTCGATAAAACTTAAAATATAATTATTTTTCTTTTCATCCATACCACTTTGATCCATAACAGTTCCTGGTGTGACGATTCTTACAACTTCTCTTCTAACCATTCCTTTTGTTTGCTTTGGATCTTCCATTTGTTCACATATAGCGACCTTATACCCATTATTAATCAATGTTTCAATGTAATTATCAGCAGAATGATATGGTACGCCACACATCGGAATAGGATTTTCTTTTTTAGCATCTCTTTTCGTCAATGTTATTTCAAGTACTCTTGATGCTTCTTTAGCATCATCAAAGAACATTTCATAGAAATCTCCAAGTCTAAAAAATAGCAAACAATCATCATATTCAGATTTTATCTTTAAATATTGTTGCATCATTGGTGTAATGTTAGCCATTTCTATTTTCACAACCCTTATTCTTATATCTTTATTTATATTATATGTATAAATTTATGGTTTTTAACTCATTCATTTTAACATATATGTTTTTGAAACGCTTTTGTGTAATAGATACAAAAAGTACGCTTTCATATGAACAGATATCAACATTTTACTTATAATCCCCTATTCATCAAGCGTACTTAAAATAAATATTAATTTTTGTTAAATCTATCTAGTAAACCTCTTCTTTTCAAAATAATAAGCAATATATAACTAATTAAAGCCCCAATAAAGCTTGATACTATGAACATAAGCATTAATGGTTTAATAAAGAAATCTTGAAGTCCTAAAAACCATGCTAAAGGTATACACATTAAACTACCAATAACACCAGTCCCTAACACTTCACCAACTGAAGCCATAAAAATATGCTTCCTATAAATATAAAACAGACTGGAAAGTAAGACACCTATCATACTTCCTGGAAAAGCAAATGCACTTCCAGTTCCAAATGAAATTCGTAGTACAGAAGAAATAAAAGCTTGTGCTAAACCATACCATGGTCCAACGAATACAGCACATAATACATTCACAAAATGTTGAACAGGTGCGGCTTTAATTGGACCTAAAGGAATAACAATTAAACTACTTAACACGACATTAATAGCTATTAAGAATGCTGTGATGGTCAACTTTCTAATATTCATTGTGCTTAACTCCTCTAAAATAATTATTCATTATGTTCTTTTTTATTATATTCATTGAGTCTATCTTCCATTGTTTTGACCATCATTTGTAGTAAATCATTCGCCTCGTATTGTGCTGAACGAAATTCTTCAACAATAGGTAATTCATTAATTTCATCTTTTAGATACTGAATTTTAGCTTCAGATTGCTCGAGTGCATTTTGTTTTCCATAATTTTGAAAATTAACCGATTGTTTTTGTTGTGCTTTCAAACGATTCATCTTTTGTTTTATTGCTTGATTATTATGAATTTGTTTTTCTACATTATGATAATCTTGAACAACTTCTAGTTTTCCAATTTTCTCTGCTAAACTTTCGACTTTTCGAATGATTTCTTTTTCACTATACATATTATTGTGTCACCATTGAACGTTGATGTTCTTGTATAAATGTTCCATTTAAAGAATATTGTTTTGCCTCGTCAATTTTGACATCAACGAGTTTACCAATGCTCTCTCTTGGTCCTTTAAAATTCACAAGTTTATTTTTATCAGTATAGCCTGCTAGAACACTCTCATCTTTTTTACTAGAACCTTCACATAATACCGTAACAATCTTACCTTCATACTGACTCATTGCTTGTTGAGAATACATTCCAACCTTCTTATTAAGTCTTTGCAAACGTTCTTTTTTCACTTCTAAAGGTACATTATCCTTCATTTTAGCTGCTGGTGTTCCATCTCTTTGTGAATATAAATATGTGTACGCATGCTCAAATTGAACGTCATCATATAATGTTAATGTTTCTTCAAATTGTTCTTCAGTTTCATTTGGATAACCTACTATAATATCAGTTGTTAAAGCTACGTTAGGGATAGCTTCCTTTATTCTTGAAACTAAATCAAGATAACTCTCTCTTGTATATTTACGACCCATTATCTTTAGTACTTGGTTATTACCTGATTGTACCGGTAAATGGATATGCGGTACTATGTTCCCACCTTTAGCTATAACTTCAATCATTCGATCTGTAAAGTCCCAAGGATGACTTGTTGTAAAACGAACTCGAGGTATATCAATTTTAGAAATATCTTCCAATAAGTCACCTAATTCATAATCCAGACCTTCGATATCTTTACCATATGAATTTACATTTTGACCTAATAAGGTAATTTCTTGATAACCTTCTCTTGCTAATTCTCTAACTTCATCAATGATGTCCTCTGGACGACGACTACGTTCTTTTCCTCTAGTAAACGGAACAATACAATAAGTACAAAACTTGTCGCAACCATACATAATATTAACCCAAGCTTTAATGTGACCATCACGCACTTTAGGTAAATTTTCGATGATGTCTCCCTCTTTAGACCATACTTCAACTACCATCGCTTTTGATAAGTATGCCTCTTCTAAAATTTCAGGTAAATGATGAATGTTGTGTGTCCCAAAGACCATATCTACATTTTGATAAGATTTTAATATTTTATTTACGACTGATTCTTCTTGAGACATGCAACCGCACACCCCAATTAAACAATCTGGGCGTTCTTTTTTTAAATGTTTTAAATTTCCTATTTCACTAAAGACTTTATTTTCAGCATTTTCTCTAATGGCGCATGTATTAATTAAAATCACATCCGCTTCATTAATATCTGATGTCGCACTATAACCTAGTGCATTTAATATTCCTGCCATAACTTCAGTGTCATGTGCATTCATTTGACATCCATATGTTTTAATTAAAAAAGTACGACCTTTACCCATACCTTTGTATTTTTCATCTATATGAAAATCTCTGTTATATTGAACTTCTTGTTTTCCTCTTTTTTTAGCTTCTTTTAAGCTAGGTGGCTGATACACTTGTTCAAAGTATTTACTATAATCTTTCTCAGCTTTACGATCACGTTCTGCTAGAATATTTATCGTTCCAGCCTTTCTTTGCTCTTCATTCACTTTGAAAATCCTTTCTATATGCCCATAATCATTACTTCATTATATTAAATTTATAGTCAAAGTGCAAAAAGACATGTATATGATGTTACAGCTATCTTTTATAATTAACTTATTAGCTTTTTATTACAGTAATCGATGTAAATCATATCTAAATGTTTATTTGGACATCATTTATTTATAATATATCAGTTGATAAAAGTCTTTTATATCATATTTTCTGTGTGACAATGCATAGCGTCTGAAGCATACCGATATTTTCTTACAAAATTTTAAGAGCCTTCAACACTATAGCATGTTAGGCTCTTAAATAGACAAGATAAGATATATTATTCTAATTTACACTTAGTCGTATTTTCCTGTAAGCGTTTCAATTTCTATTCCTTCAGGTACGTGATAAAACTTAACTTGACTAATAATACTTGGACATTCTAATTCAACCATTCTATCATTTAATTTTTGAATTAAAATAAGACATTCACTCATTTCACCTTGAACTGTTGTTTCTAACGGGCCTACTCTGAAATGCAAACCTGAATCATCAATAATTTTAATTGCCTCATCAACATATGGAATAACATCGTTGTTGTTCGGTGTTTTTGGAATAATTTGAATACTCATTAATGTATCTTGCATGTTTCATCTCTCCAATTAAGTTTTATAATATTATTTTAACACGCGTTAGAATTTAATTATGCACGTTCTATAGCTTTTTTCATTGCATCTGCAAAGTCGTACATTAAATCATCCCAATTATCTTTATTTTCACGGTTTTTGCGTGAACTTTTTCTATTTTTAAACAGCTCTTTTCTTAACTGAGCTGTCAGTTCTAATTGCACTCCTCCTTGGGTTTGAGTCATATTAACAATATTATTTTCTTGAGTTCCAGAAATATGGTGTGGTGCTTCTTGCACACTAATTCCTATATCTTCAAGGGATTCAGTGATTAACTCAATGAGTCGGTCATCACTACCTCCTATATAAGCCACGCTTTCATTCCCTTCACAACCATGTATGGCTACAGTTCTTTGACTACCTCTCACTAAATCTAATGCAATTTGGTCATCATAGTGTGTAGAAGTCACATGTAACTCATTATTTCCCTCACTTCTCATACCTTTAAAGGAAAAATAGTTATAGTTGCCACGATGTGCAATCGTATATGCTAATTCAGTTGTGGCAGGTTCAATTCCACCGCCGTGTATTGCTAATATAGTGACCATGCTAGAACGATTTTCAAACTCTATTTCCCAATCTTTTCCTTCTTTAGTTAATTCTTTTAATTCCGTCATAGATTTGAATTTGTCCATATTAACCTCCGAAAAATCATCTTATATTTTTATTATTCCCAAAATTCATATTCTTAAAATCTTTTTACAAAATCTTTTACATATTTATTAAAAAAATAAAATTATTGCATTGATTAGGACTGTTCATTTAACTGTTCGCCTTATTTATATATTTAATAATAACTCTGAGAAAAATTTCATCTGTTAATTACTTTACCTATATTTTTAAAATAATTTGGAATAAATTATGTCATTCTTATATTATTTACCTTTAGATGAGATGGGTGATTAATCGTGTAAAAAATGTTAAATGAGAATTACATTATTGAATCATTATACTTTGATAAGCAATATAGATATAAAATAAGAGTGAGCAGAATTAAAATGTTATTCTGACCCACTCTTTAAATATGTTATTTCCCTATATGCATGCTCTATAATACTTTTTAAATTGAACCGTACTTCTTGATTTTCTATCGTAATCATTAAAGTTATTAGATAAGAAATTTCAGTAAAATTGGATAGTCATGATGTATCATATTAAAAGTACACCTTCGTTTTTATTTTACCTACTTATTTTGACGCAATTCTAGTTACTATGAATGAGTATCCTTTATAAAAATTGTGCAGTTAAGTCGTTAAAAGTTTCTTCTGTAATATGAATGTCTCTTTTAGCTAACGCCTCATGTTCTAGTTCTGAAATTTGCGATTCATAAGAAGGTGTTGTTGTATCTTGATAAACAATACCTTTAACCAATGAATCATGATCCAACACAGTTTTCATAGCAAGTTGTTTATCTGTGTTGTCATAGCCCTCAATATCATCGATACTTGTTAAATGTTCTTTAAACCAGTCATAAGTATTCACTTTATTGTAAGTAACACAAGGTGAGAAAACATTAACAAAAGAAAAACCATCATGATGAATCGCATCTTCAATCATTTTAGTTAATGCCTTTATATCACTTGAGAATCCTTGTGCTACAAAAGTTGCACCAGAGGATAGTGCCAATTCCAATGGGGCTACATTCTTTTCTATATTTCCTTTAGGTGTTGATTTAGTTACAAATCCTTTAGCTGAGGAAGGTGATGTTTGTCCTTTAGTTAATCCATATATTTGATTGTCCATGACAATATACGTCATATTCATATTACGTCTAAGAGCATGAATAGTATGTCCCATTCCTATTGCATAGCCGTCTCCATCGCCACCAGAAGCGATAACTGTTAAATCTTTGTTTGCCATTTTAACGCCTTGCGCTAGAGGCAATGCACGACCATGAATAGAATGCACGCCATAAGAATTAATATAACCTGATAGTCTACCAGAACAACCAATCCCTGTAATGATTGCTACATCTTCTGGTTCTAAACCAATATTCGCTGTCGCTTTTTGTATAGCAGCTTGAACTGAAAAGTCACCGCAACCAGGGCACCAGTTTGGCTTCACATTATTTCTAAAATCTTTAAATGTAGCCAATTACACCAACTCCTTTAACTCTTTAGCAATTTCTAAACCTTTTTCTTCAATTTCATAAGGTAAGAAAGGTTTCCCATCGTATTTTGTTTGATTAACTAATTTATCATTAACTTGTGTGTTCATTTTTAAAATACTTGATAATTGTCCTTGATAATTATGTTCTGCAACTATTACTTTCGAAGCTTTATTAATAGCTTGTTGAACAATATCTTTAGGGAAAGGATGTAATTGTCGAATATGCATCGTATTCACTTTTACACCTTGTCGTTCTAGTCTTTTTGCCCCTTCTCCAATAGCACCTTTAGTAGATATAAATCCTATATACAGTATATCTGCTTTGTCATCATGTTCATTGAGTAACACAGGATTATTGATAACCAAGCTTTCAGTTTTGCGCATTCGTTTTTCCATCTGATTCTGACGATTCATAGGCGCCTCACTTGGCTTCCCTTCTTCATTATGTTCAACACCTGTTACATGATGTATACCACCTTTAACACCTGGTATTGGTCGTGGTGATACACCACTAGCTGTTAATGCATATCTTTTAAAGTATGCTTTATCATCTTCAGCTCTCTCGATATCTGACTGTATTATTTCTCCACGACGAATATCGATTTTATTATAATCGAGTGTTTTAACAGTTTGTTTTCCTAATGATAATTGTAAATCACTTAACAGAATGACTGGACATTGGTATTCTTCAGCTAAATTAAATGCTTCCATAGTAAGATAAAACGCATCTTCAGCATCTGTAGGAGCAACGACAATTTTCGGAATATCACCATGGGTACCATAAATCATTTGTAATAAATCTGATTGTTCTTGCTTTGTTGGTAAGCCAGTAGAAGGACCACCTCTTTGAGTATTAATAATGACTAACGGCGTTTCAGTCATACCAGACAATCCAATAGATTCCATCATTAAGGAAAGACCTGGACCTGCACTTGCTGTAAATCCTCGTACGCCTGCATAGTTAGCACCAATCGCCATCGTTGCTGCTGCTATTTCATCTTCAGTTTGAACGACAGTACCATCAACTTTAGGTAGATTGGCAATCATGTATTCCATAATTTCAGAAGCTGGCGTAATTGGATAAGCAGACATAAATCTTGATCCAGCTGCTATTGCTCCTAATCCAATTGCGTCATTACCTATCATATATAAATGAGGATGACCGCTACCATTCTCTAACGTAAAGTCTCCATTAACGTTGGTAACTTGTTGTTTCATTAAATCATAACCCATATTAAGAGCTTGTATATTCATATCAACAACTTTATTACCTTTTTTTGAAAACATGTTATCGATTAAAGTTTCAAAAGTTGATGTATTTAAATCCATCAGTGCAGATGTCGCACCAATTGCCACCATATTCTTCATTAATGCTGTTCCAAGTTCCTTTGCAGTGCTAGTGAATGGTAACTCAATTAATTGAGCCACACAGTTCTCTGGCTTTTGGGGTTTTGCTTTAGCATCTGCAATTATAATACTATCTTCTCTCATTTCATGATGATTTAATTCAATCGTTTCCTGGTCAAAAGCAATGAGTATATCTAAATCATCACTAATCGCATGCACAGGCGATGTTGAAACTCTTATCTTATTATTAGTATGGCCACCTTTTATACGACTAGAAAAGTGTCTATATCCATACAAAAAATAACCTTTTCTATTCATTGCAGTAGCAAAGATTTCACCGGTAGATTCAATACCTTCGCCTTGCTGACCGCCCACTTTCCATGATATTTGTGATTTCATATCACATGCCTCCTGTGGTATTAATTCACTCTCTATGATAACAAAATAAACCACTGTTTTACTATTTCAACAGTGGTACAAGTTTAAATTCATACTAATGGACTATATCCTTTTAAATTTGGAAAGGATGGTCCTCATTTATTAACAGTCTCTTTATTTGAATCGTTTTACCTTCTTTATCTAAATCTATGATAACTCCTGATAATACGCCTCGCCCATCATCTGGAACAACATGCCTTTGTGGCAAACTGGTAATAAAACGTTGAATAACTTCATCTCTATTGATACCTAAAATACCATCGTAATAACCTGTCATTCCGACATCTGTGATATATCCTGTGCCATGAGGTAATATACGATCGTCAGAAGTTTGAATATGTGTATGAGTACCAACAACAGCGCTCACTCTGCCATCTAAATACCAACCCATAGCATTTTTTTCAGATGTAGTTTCAGCGTGAAAATCTACAAATATGTATGGTGTAGATTTTTGAGCTTCCTCGATTAACTGGTCAGCCTTTTTAAATGGATCATCAATATCTTGCATAAATGAACGCCCTTGTAAATTAATAATAGCCAATTTAATATCGTTAATTTTTATTATTCTCATACCTGTTCCTGGAGCTTCATCAGGAAAATTTGCAGGTCTAACCATTCGATGAGCATCATCAATAAAATCGTAAATTTCTCTTTGACCATATGTATGATTACCCATAGTCATGAAATCCACGCCTTCTCTTAGAAGTTGTTTGTAAATTTTTTCTGTTAATCCTTTACCGTGTGCGGCATTTTCAGCGTTTACTATAGAAACTGTTGGGTGATAAGCTTGTTTAATTTTAGGTAAATAAGTAGTCATCATTTTCCTGCCTACTTTACCAACGATGTCACCTATAAACAATATTCTCATTTCTGTTCATCCTCTCATAAATTAAGTTTAATGGATACTGTACTATAATAAAAGTCTCATCAACAAATTAATTATTCTGAAAATTAAAAGACTTTACTTTTTTGTATTTATGTATTGTGTTAATATAAAACTAATAAAAATATAGGAGTTGTTTATTCATTCATGTCTATTAATATTGATCCTGAAAAATTTGCTGAATTAGTTGTAACTTCAAATCCAGCCAAATCTGATGAAGCTGAAGATATCGCTAAAGAAAGTTTAATTTTATACATTAATGCTTATCGTTTAGCAGAAAAATATGCAAACATCGCTACAAATTGCTATGATACAGCTGAAATTTTAAAAGAAATTAATGAAGTTGATTTACAATTAAAATAAATCATTATATCCGAGCGTTTATACGCTCGGTTTTTTATATTATATTTAATAAGCCACTGGCCGTAGATACGGTCAGTGGCTTATGGAATTATTTAGCATATTCTATTGCTCTAGTCTCTCGAACAACTGTCACTTTGATATGTCCAGGATATTGTAACTCTTCTTCAATTTGGTTCTTAATATCTCTTGCCAATCTATATGATTTTAAATCATCAATTTCTTCAGGTGAGACGACTACACGAATCTCTCTACCAGCTTGTATAGCAAATGCTTTTTCTACCCCATCATAACTTTCAGATAACGTTTCGAGTCTCTCAAGTCTTCTAATATAATTTTCAAGTGTCTCTTTACGTGCACCTGGTCGCGCAGCTGATAATGCATCTGCTGCTGCAACTAAAATAGAAATGATAGAGGTTGGTTCAACATCACCATGATGTGAGTGAATAGCATTAATAATTATGTTATTTTCATTATATTTCTTGGCTAATTCAACACCTATTTCTACGTGACTACCTTCAACTTCATGATCAATAGCTTTACCAACATCATGTAATAATCCTGCACGTTTAGCTAGAGTAACATCCTCTCCTAGTTCTGCTGCAAGCATACCTGAGAGGTGGGCAACTTCAATTGAATGTTTAAGTACATTCTGACCATAACTAGTTCGATAATTTAATCGACCCAAAATTTTCACTAAATCAGGATGCATATTGTGTACATTTATTTCAAAAGTAGCTTGTTCTCCAGCATCTCTTATGATATCGTCTACTTCCTTTCTAGCTTTTTCGACCATATCTTCAATACGTCCAGGATGAATACGTCCATCAGAAACTAAATTAACTAGTGCAGTTCTAGCAATTTCACGTCTAATTGGATCAAAGCCTGATAAAATAACTGCTTCTGGTGTGTCATCAATGATTAAATCAATGCCAGTAAGTGTTTCTAACGTACGTATATTTCTACCTTCTCTACCTATGATACGACCTTTCATTTCATCATTAGGCAGATTTACGACTGAAACAGTTGATTCAGTTGTATGTTCTGCTGCTAATCTTTGTACAGTTGTAGCAAGTAATTCTTTAGCTGTCTTATCAACTTTTTCTTTCGCTTCTTTTTCTTTTTCTTTAACAAGTATTGCAATATCTTGTGACAGTTCTTCTTCAACTCTTTGAAGCTGTTCTTTCACAGCTTCTTCTTGAGTGAGACCGGAGATGCGTTCTAATTCTTGTTCATGCTTCATTATTAATGTTTGAACACTACTCTCTTTTGCATCTACTTGTTGTTGTCTTTCTTCAAGTTTTGATTCTTTTTGTTCCAAAATCTCATCTTTTTTATCTAAAAGATCAGATTTCCGATCCAAATTTTCTTCTTTTTGAAGAAGTCGGGTTTCTTGTCTTTGAAGTTCACCACGTCTTTCACGCAGTTCATTCTCAGCTTGTTCTTTTAAAATTTGGTTCTCTTCTTTTGCCTCAAGTAATTTTTCTTTTTTAATATTGTCTGCTTCTTTATTAGCATAGCTAACAATATCATCGGCAGTTTGTCTTGCTTGAACTTGTTTTTGGTGTAATAAATTTCGGGCAACAATATACCCTACAACAACGCCTAGAATAATCCCCAGCAAAATGAGTAGGAGGCTTAATAAATTCACATAAACACCTCCTTTATCTAGGGTTTGCTTTGTATATCAAAATCAATATGATTATATGAAATTATATAAGAATCATACATACTAATTGTACGTTTATCGACAGATATGTGTCAAGATATGAAATTGCACTACACTCACTTTAAATTGCTTTTCTTAAAGAACAAATCAAAAACTACAAAAAAAGATGGCTAATTGAGCCATCCTTTTACTTAATCAACTAAAAAACTATTCATCAAATAAAGTTTTTGGTGAATCGTCTTCATTTTCATTTTCATCCACATCACCATCGAAAATACCTAACTTTTCACGTAACTTACGGTCAATTTCTTCTTTGATTTGTGGATTTTCCTTAAGATAATTTTTGACGTTTTCTTTACCTTGCCCCATTCTATCTCCATTATAAGAATACCAGGCACCTGATTTATCAACGATATCATTCTCTACACCTAAATCAATGAGCTCTCCTTCCTTAGAGATACCTTGACCATACATAATATCTACTTCTGCAACTCTAAATGGAGGTGCAACTTTATTTTTCACAACTTTTATTTTGGTTCTGTTACCTACAATGTCTTGACCTTGTTTTAACTGCTCTGCTCTTCTTACCTCTAAACGTACAGAACTATAGAATTTTAGGGCTCTACCACCGGGCGTTGTTTCAGGATTCCCGAACATCACGCCAACCTTTTCACGAATTTGGTTAATAAATATAGCTGTAGTATTAGATTTAGAAATAGCCCCTGATAACTTTCTTAATGCTTGAGACATTAATCTTGCTTGTAAACCAACATGAGTATCTCCCATTTCACCTTCAATTTCAGCTTTAGGTGTTAAGGCTGCTACTGAATCGACAACAACAATGTCCACAGCACCACTACGAACAAAAGCTTCGGCGATTTCAAGACCTTGCTCACCATGATCTGGTTGAGATAAGTATAAATTGTCAATATCTACACCTAATGCTTGTGCATATACTGGATCGAGAGCGTGTTCGGCATCGATAAATGCTGCTACACCACCGTTTTTTTGTACTTCAGCGATAGCATGTAAAGCTACTGTCGTCTTACCTGAACTTTCAGGTCCATATATTTCGATAATTCTTCCTTTAGGATAACCTCCAACCCCTAATGCATTATCAACTGTGACAGAACCACTTGAAGTACTTGATACTCTGCGACCTTTATTATCGCCTAATTTCATAACGGCACCTTTACCAAAAGATTTTTCCATATTTTTAATGACTGTATCTAAAGCTTTTTGACGTTCATTATCCAAAACGAGACCTCCTACTACAGAAAGTTATCTGTATAATATCTTATACTTACTATACAAGTATTTTAAGCAAAACACAAGTCTTTTGCGAATATTTGTTCGCATTTATTGTGTTTTAGCTAATACAAAAACGAACAAACGTACTTATATTTTTAGCAAAAATTTAAAATTTACTATTTATTAAGCCAATTTAATAATCTAATCATCGCATAATTTTGACTTCTGCTTCTCAATAAATTACGACTTTGAGACATCTTAAATGTTTCGATATCGAAATTATTTCCATCATAAATTCCTAAATATACAATATTATCTTTATTTAAAAGTACAATACCCAAATCTGTTTGGTACAAATCCCTGACATATTGAGCAGCATTGAATAAAACGGTATTAAACTCACAAGTTATATCAATAAATTGGTTAGAATGTGGTAGCATACCTTTAACTAGATTTTTACTGTCAGCATTTTTTAATCGAGTAAACAAAGCTCCATTAGTTACACCGTCATAAATAGCAAAATTCTGTTTTGCACTATTTATAACCGATTCTTCAATGCTAACTTCGTCTGAACCAAAATAATAAGTACCAATCCTATTTAAAATTTCATCTCGAATAGGCTTAATAAGCAGTTGACATCGTTCCTTACTTTCGGCATTGGCTGTTAATCTAACATATACTTCATGCGTACCTGCAAGAGGTGCGATTGTCGGATTAGTTTGCTCATCTATAAGGTCAATTAATAGTGTTTCTAATTTCGACTCTCCTATACCAGCAAATCTAAGTAATTCAGAAAAAATAACTTCATCTTTATCCATAAGATAAGGTAATAATTCATTTTTCGCCATAGGTTGCATTTCTTTCGGTGGACCTGGTAGTAGAATTATTTTTTGTTTACCTAATTCTACAAGCATACCAGGAGCCATACCATTTTTATTTGGTAAAACTATGGCATCTTCAATCACTAATGCTTGTTGCTTATTATTAGAGGTCATATCTTGACCTTGTTCTTTAAAATAGTTTTTGATAAAGTTTAACGATGCTTCATCCGTCACTAGATTTTTTCCTAATACTTTAGCTACAGTATGTTTAGTTAAATCATCTTTTGTTGGCCCTAATCCACCTGTTAAAACAATAGTATCAAATCTAGATAGACATTGCTTTATTACATATTCTAACCTTTGAGGGTTATCACCAATAACTGTGTGTTCTACTACACTTTTACCAATACTATTAAAAAGTTTTGAAAGATATTGTCCATTTGTATTAGCTATTTGACCTAGTAATAATTCAGAGCCAACAGCTACTATTGAAATATTCATCAATGATATACTCCCTGATATTTATATTGTCTTTTCAATAAGTCCATTATATATTTTTTTGTAATATAAATCTAAAATAAGAATCTTTATAGAAACAGTTTAATTATGTATCACAGAACTGTCATCTAATATAACTTAAACATAACATCACATTTTTTTATAACATGCTGAAATTGCATTTTTATAAAAGATTTACCAGATGTATATCAATATTACATCTGAAAAGTGAAATATTAAATCAATTCTAGTAATTGTTTTATCTTCTTTGTCACACTAAAGCAACTAAATAAATAAAAGGTTTGCATCCCATATAAAATAGGAAACAAACCTTTGACAAAGATAACTAAATCAAAATGTATTTATTTTAGAGAGTATGATTATATAACAAATTGATATGGTACTTTATAGATGAAATAAATATACAAGCTCAATTTTTTAATTACACATTTATTTAGAATGTTTAAATACATCTCTTCCTTTATAAAAATATTCAATACCTGAAAGAATAGTAAAGAATACTCCAATGTATAATAACCACACTCCAATTGGGAAATGTACATAGTGCACGAAAGGATCGCCGAATAAAATCCATATAATTGCAACCATTGTCACTGCAGTTTTTATTTTTCCGAGTTGCCCTGCAGCACTTACAAAGCCTTGTTCAATTTGTAGTAATCGTAATCCTGTAACGGCAAATTCTCGAGCAATAATAATGATAGCAACGACAGAATTAGTAAAACCAAGTTGCACCATAACAATTAATGCACTCGCAACCAATAATTTGTCTGCAAGTGGATCTAAGAATTTCCCCATATTAGTAACTAATTGCCATTTACGGGCAAGATAACCATCAGCAAAATCACTTAATGATGCAACCACAAATATGATAGCACTAATTAATATTTCAATTCTGATATGATTTCCACCTAAAATTGAAATTTGCCCAAAACCAAAATCAACTAAAGCAAATAAAATAAAAAATGGTATTAAAATAACTCTAAATACCGTTATTTGATTCGGTATATTCATATTAAATCCTCATTTCTAAAACATATATTTATATAATTAATATTGCGAGTATCCAAACGATTAAAGATATTAAAATAATGAAACCCATCCACATCAGCAATTGAAACGCTTCTTTAGATTGACGTCGGTAAGGGGGTTCATACCCATTAGAAAATGTTTGTATCACATCATCAATTTGATATTGTGTTTCAGGAATCTCATCTTGATGTGCTTCAATAAGTTGATTTGGTTCGATATTTACAACTTTAGCGTATTTTCTAATAAAACCTTCAGTATAATCACTCTTGGCTAGTTCATTAAAATCATTATTTTCTATATGTATTAACGTTTGACGCTTTAACTGAGTTCTTTGTTCTAATTCACTTAGTGTCATACCCAATCTTTCACGTCTACTTTTCAACACTTCACCAATCGTTTTCACTCAAAGTCCTCCTAGAAATTATTCAAAGAAACCAAACCCTCCACCAAATGGATCTCCAAAATCTAAATTATTCTTACTTTGAACCGTATGTTTCTTCATTTCTTCATATCGAATCTCTTGATTTTCATTTTCTCTTAATTCAATAATATAGTCAAAATCTTCCATATTATAATTGCACGACTCTACAAATAAATCTGGATGCTCAACTACTTTTATTGAGGGCAACGTCATAACCTCTCTCACCAATTCTTGGTGTTCAGGATTCAATTCACGTGCTGTTACCGCACCATCAATGATATATACGTGATTAGAATCATATTCACCTTTAAATAGTGAACGCCTTACTGTTTGTTTAATTAAAGTTGAGCTAATGAATAACCATCTTTTATGTGCACAAACACTTCCAGCTACAATAGATTCAGTTTTACCAACTCTAGGCATTCCACGTATACCGATTAATTTATGTCCCTCTTCTTTAAATAACTCAGCTAAAAAATCAACAAGTAATCCTAAATCTTCTCGTTCAAATTTAAAAGTTTTTTTATCATCAGCATCTTGTTCAATATATCTACCGTGTCGTACAGCGAGTCTATCTCGTAATTCAGGAACTCTTAACTTTGTAATTTCTATTTCATTAATTTCTTTTACAATTTGTTCGAACCTTTCGACCTTTTCTAGTTGGTCTGTTTTGATTAACAATCCCCTTTTTCCCTGATCAACACCATTAATTGTAACAATACTAATACCGAGCATTCCAAGCAAACTTGAAATATCACCGAGTAAGCCAGCACGATTTACAGTTATCTCATATTCTAAGTACCACTCTTTCCTTTTTGCAAAAGTCACCTCTTGATCACCCCTTGTTAACAACGAAGCACATGAAATCTTTGTTTATCATATTATAACACCAATAATAAAAAGATACTTCTTTTATTATTACTTATATGTTGCTCCTATAACAATTGAAACAAGAAAACTTATCTTTTACTGACAAAACATTTAAATATACCATCCGCCATTCACTTTGTGGACCGTTCCCGTTATACTTTTTGACATAGTACTACACAAGTATGCACAAGCATGTGCCACTTCAGAGGGATCAATCATTCTTTGCTGAGGTAACTCTGATACTATATTCGATAACTCATCTTTCGACCATACATCACTCATTTTCCCTTTTACCATACCTGGAGTAATAGCATTTACAGTTACTGAAGTTAAAGCTAATTCTTGACTTAATGCTTTAACAAAACCAATTTGAGCACTTTTCATCGCCGAATAGATTGTCTCTAAACTAGCACCAGTTTCTCCCCAAATTGATGAAATAACAATGATACGTCCATTGTTACTCTGCCTTAAAATATCAATAAAGTAGCGAGTCAAACGTATAAATTGTCTTACATTTAATGCATAACTATTATCGATGTCACAATCACTCATATCTTGTAACATGCCATATAATGCTGTTCCACTGGTATAAATTAGACAATCTAGCTCGTCAATGTGTCCAAAGTAATCTTCGAGCTTTATATCTTTGGTTAAATCACATTGAATAAATGTAATTTTGCTATTTTTAAATTGATTACTTAAATCAGAATATTGAGCTGAATGATAATGTAAGAAGACTTCATAACCTTCAAATAGCAGTCGTTTTACAATGGCACGACCTATTGTTCCAGAACCACCTATGACTAGCGCTTTCATCTATTTTCCATCTCCAGACGACTATCAACAAGTTGGTCAAAGTTCAAGAATAATTCGGAAGTTTCATTTACACTCTCTAACGTAATATTTTCTACGATATCTAGCATATCAAATACACTCACTCCCTCGAAATAGAGTTTTGCATATTGATTAGCAATATATTCTGGAGAATTTAAACTTGATATGAATTCTCCAATAAATTGCTTTTTCAATAAATCAAATGCTTCTTGATCTTTAAGGTTTCCTTTATATTTTCTTAATTCATCCATTATTAGTTGTTTAAATAGATCAGGCTGTTGTGTTGCACTAGTAATAATTGAAAAACTGTAACTTGGTTCCAATACAAATTGATAACCGAATGTTTCATCTATTAAATCTTTATTTAAAAGTTGTTGATAAAACTCAGTTTCCTCACCAAAAACTAATTCGTAGAAAAATGTCATTTCCAAATCTCTTTGAACAAATTTCGTTGCACTTTCATCTAATGGTTCATTTTTAAAACCTAACATCAATCGTGGTGACTGTAATTTCATTTTCTCGGAAACAAACCGTTGATTTACCTCTCTAGGCTCATCAATTTGCGCACGTTCAATACGTGGTTGATAAGTTTTATCTCTTTGATTTTCATGCTTTTCTACAAGTTTAATTATCGATTGAGGACTAACATCGCCTACCACAAACAACACCATATTAGAGGGATGATAAAATGTTTCATAACATAAGTATAGATCATCTTTAGTTATTTCATAAATGCTTTCAACACTACCAGCAATATCCACCCGTATCGGGTGTTTGGAATACATAGCCCTTAAAGTATTAAACATTAATTTATATCCTGGTTGTTCCTGGTACATTTTAATTTCCTCAGCTATAATCCCTTTTTCTTTATTAACTGTTTCTTCAGTAAAATAAGGTGTTTCTACCATATTGAGGAGACGTTTAATGTTACTTTCAATATTACTTGTTGCGCTAAATAAATAACTCGTACGATCAAAGCTTGTAAACGCATTAGCTTGCGCATTCTCTTCGGCAAATGCAGTAAATAAATCTTCATCTTCTTTTTCAAACAATTTATGTTCTAAAAAGTGTGCCACACCGTCTGGAACTTCTACAAATTGCTGACTACCTAAGGGCTTAAATTGATTGTCCAATGAACCAAACTGAGTTGTGTAGGTCACATACGTTTTTTGAAAACCAGGCTTTGGTATGACAAATAATTTCAACCCATTATCAAACTCATGTTCGAAAACTTTCTCATCTATAAGTTCATATTGATGTGTTTTCATCAGTGTTGGTCTCCTTTCGTTAGTACATAAATTGTATCTAGAACAGCTTCATTTGCCAATTTAATAACATCTGTCTTCGTCACTCGATTCACTGCATTTATAAAATCTTGATCAGTTTGCTGTTGGTTTAATAATAATTGATTATGCAGTATTTCAATTATACTTTTGGGTCTATCTGATGCTTCGTGTCTATGAGAAATAATGATTTTTTTAGCTAATTCAATTTTATTAGAATCGAAATCTCCATTTTTTATCTTATCAAACTCTTTGATAACAGTTTCTTTTGCTTGCTCATATTTCTCAGCAGAAACACCACTTAAAACAAATAAAAATCCGTTTTTACCATCAATTTGTGAATGTATAGAGTATGCCAAACTTTGCTTTTCTCTGACTTCGTTAAATAGTACTGAGGAAGGATCTCCTCCAAACATCATATTTAATACTATAAATGCATAGTAATTACTTTTTCCATAATAAGATGGAAAGCGATATCCCAAATTCAATTTAGCTTGGTCAACATCGTCTTTTTCAATTATATATTGTGGTTGATCAAAAGAAGGTGTGATTTTAGTAGTTTCTCCATTTTCTAAATAGAAAGGCTTAATTGCAAACTTATCTAGAATTAGTTGTGTTACTTCCTCTTTGTTAATATTTCCTACAACATAAATGGCACAATCATCATTTTGTATCATGGATAGATATGTATCGTATAGACTTTCAGAAGTCACTTGTGGAATTTGTTCTAATTGACCTGTCGCTATATATCGATAAGGCTCCTGTTTAAACATATAATTCATTAACTGAAGAAATGAATACTGTGCTTTATTATCTTCCATTGCTTCAAGTTTTTTGCTAAGTAAAGACTTTTCTTGAGCTACATATGTATGATCAAAGCATCTATCTTTGATTAATGGATTCCAAATTATTTCTTTTAACGTATCTAATCCCTTTTCAAATAAAGGGGTTTTATCTTTTAAGAATTTTTCATTAACTACTTCTAATGAGATTGTAATAACATGCCTATCTTTAAACTTTGAAACAAAACTATTAACATAGGCGCCATACAATTCTGATAACTGTTTATTTAAAGTTTTATCGGTGGGCCATTGTTGTGTTGCACGAACTAATACTTTACTTAAAATTGAACGTGAAGTAATTGTTTTATAGTTTAATGGTGCCATAAATTTAAAGGTAATTGTCGTTGTTTTAAATTTATCGGTAGGCAAAACATTGACTCGAACTTTTGTATTATCTTGATTGAATCTCTCCAAAATCTAACCTCCTGGTCTAATATGACAATTTATTCACTTTTAGTAATAGTGAATTTAACTAAACTACTCTTAATATAATTTAAAGAATACAAAATTGGTTGATGCTTTTCGTCATAATGTACTACTTTAAGTAACATAAGCCCTTCGTGAGGTGAAGCATTAAGCACTTCTGAGATATGAGGTTCGTAACTAATTGCTTCTAAATCCATTTCTGCATGCATGATTACATGATTTGTAGATGCTTTAATAGCTTCTAACATTGAACCACTACTCTGTTGATAATCTGTGCAAGTTAGATAAGTTTTTGCTATTTTGTCTAAACAATATACGACCGGCTTATGATTAGCAGTCCTTAGTCTCTCAATAATTGTTATAGGTTCTTTTGTTTCTATACCTAAATGTTCAGCATCTAAAATAGTTGCAGGTTGCTCGTCAAGATTCAGATATTCTGTTCCTGCTTCATAACCTGCTTCTTTAATCATAGTCCCTATACTAATAATTTTATTTAACGGGTAATAGAAAGGGGGCTTGATTTTTACGCTAGTCCCCTCTTCAAAATTATCCGTTACTACTTGTTCAGTAATCAACTCATCTATACCATCGTAAACATCATCTGTTTTAACATTTAATGCTCTCGCAATTGACAAATTACTAGGTAATTTACTTCCATTAGTAAGTTCACCATCTTTAATTAAATTTAAAATGTATTGTTTTACTCTATAGATTGCACTCATTTCCGACATTTTTACACCTCGTCATTTTCTAAATCAACTAAAATTTGTCTAGGTTTACTTCCTTTTTGTGGACCAATAACTTGGTTACGTTCCAAATCATCCATGAGCCTTGAAGCTCGATTATAACCGATTCTAAATTGTCGTTGTAATAAAGAAGTACTAGCTTTTTGCTTTTCTATTACAAATAAATAAGCTTCATCATATAAAGCGTCCTCACTCTTCATTTCTGATTTATCTACAGGTGCATCTGGTTCCATTTCTTTAACATAATTTGCTTTCTGTTGCTCTACAACATAATTAACAACATCTTGCACTTCTTGATCGCTTAAAAAAGCACCTTGAATTCGGGTTGTGGTAGATTCTCCGTTACCAACATATAGCATATCACCTTTACCAAGTAGCTTTTCAGCTCCACCAGCACCAATTATTGTTCTAGAGTCAGTTTGAGAACTTACAGCGAACGCAATTCTTGATGGAATGTTATTTTTAATAATACCAGTAATAACATCAACTGAAGGTCTTTGAGTAGCTACAATTAAGTGTATACCCGCAGCTCTAGCCATTTGAGTAATACGTTGGATAGCATTTTCTACTTCTTTACCTGCAACCATCATTAAATCAGCCAATTCATCCACTATTACGACGATATATGGTAACTCAGATTGTTTTTCATCAAGTTCCTCATTCTGTTTGCGTATATATTGGTTATATCCTTCAATATTTCGTGTCGATGAATGTTGAAACAAATCATAACGACGTTCCATTTCTGAAACAATTTTTTCTAAAGCTTGAGACGCTTTATGTGGATTTGTTACAACCGGTATAAGTAAATGAGGAATACCATTGTAAACATTTAACTCTACCATTTTAGGATCGATTAACATAAGTTTAACTTCGTGCGGTTTTGTATTGAGCAATATACTCGTTATAATACCGTTAATACAAACTGATTTACCGCTTCCTGTTGAACCAGCAACGAGTAAGTGAGGCATTTCATTTAATTGAATTGATATTGGATCACCAGAAATATCTCTACCAATGCCGACTTCTAATTTATACTTAGATGGGAACTTATCTTCTAAAACTTCTTTTAGAGTGACAAGTGAGATTTTATCATTAGGAACCTCAATTCCTACCGCAGAGCGACCTGGAATAGGTGCTTCTATTCGTACATCTTTCGCAGCCAAAGCTAATGCAATGTCATTATGGAGATTGACTATTTTACTTACTTTAACACCTTGTGCTGGTTGAATTTCATATTGTGTCACTGCAGGACCGATTTTAATTTGTGTTACTTTAGCATTAACACCAAAGTTTTTTAGTGTAGATTCTAAAACCTGACCTTTACGTTGGACTTCAGCTTTTGAAGTAGTTTTTTGTTTGGTAGGCTGTTTTAATAAGGATAAAGGTGGCACCGTATACTCAATATTTGCTTCTTCACCAGCTTCAGATATTGAGCCTTCAGCCTGACTTTGCGGTTGATTGTTTTCAGCAGTTGTAGATGGCTGATTATTATTTATTGATTGATTTTTAGTACTTGGTAATGATTGTTGAAATTGTTCATTATCCAAAACACGTTTTTGACGTTGGTTAGTAGTATTTTGTCTTTTATCTTCTTGCTCATTATGACCATATATTGGAATATCGTCTGACTGGGAAATCTCTGGAAAATCACTAACATCTTTAATGACATTATTATTCTGACGTGATTTTTTTTGTTTTTTCCGTTCAATTTTTGCCTCTTTTAATTGAGCTTTTTCTTCTTTTTTAATCTTATTTTGTTCTCTTTTTTGTTTTATTGACTCAGATGCATGATTACTTGATGACTTGAGGTTGTCGAATAAACTTTTTGTAACATCTCTATGCCTTAAATTAAGTAATAAAATGAAACTCGAAGCTAGTAGCAAAATAGTTATTATTATTACACCTACAATAGATATGAGAGGTATAAATAGTTTAAGTAAATAAAAACCTATTAAGCCGCCCCCAAAATTTGGAAAATGTGTTTGTTCATAAGCTTTATAAACAAAGGACAGTACAGGCTCTCTTTGTGAAGTAATATTATGTGAAAAATGAAAATACAATTGCGTTATAAATAACAAAGCTAATTGTAAAACTATTGCACCGATACTACGTCGAGTTCTAGGTATTTGCTTAGAGTATGTTATAAAGATTGTTGCAATAAGTACTAAAATATAAGTTAAGTATCGACTCATTCCAAAAAGATAATTAAAAAAGCTATCAATCATTCTACCAATGATTCCTAATTGAAAAGCGCCTAGTATAATAAGAATTACTATAATTATTGAGAATATATATCTTAAAGGCGTTTCATTTTGCTTTTTTTTATTCGTTTTTTTATTACCCTTTCTCTTCGTCGATGTTCTTTTTTTTGCTTGTGGCAATACCTACACCTTCTTTTTTAATCTCTCATCATTACTATATTTAGAGTATTCATCCCATTTGAATATATAATTTATATGTATTTTTAATAAGATGAAAGAGGCAAGAACAACTTAGATTATTTAGATTCACTCTCATATTTACCAAACTCTAAGATATTAGAAACTGATAAATATTTAAAAGAAAAACTAATTGTTGAACAAAGTCATTAAACATGATTTTGCTTTGCTAAATTGTCCCAACCTCTTTAAATATTATTCTATTAAGATTAGATTTCCGATATGACTGGAATAATCATTGGACGGCGTTTTGTACTCTCAAATAGTAACTTACTGATTTGATCTCTCATATTTTGCTTGATTTCTGACCATTCTATTCGTTTTTCTTGAAGACCTTCCTCTACAATTTTACGTACTTTTTCTTCAGCCTCTTTCAAAAGTTCTTCACTTTCTCTAACATAGACGAAGCCTCTTGATTGAATTTCAGGTCCTGCAGCAATACGTCGATTTTTAGGGTCTAATGTCACAACCGCAATAAAAATACCGTCTTCGGCTAATAGATGTCGATCTCTTAATACGATATTACCTACGTCACCAACGCCAATCCCATCAATAAGTATATTACCTGATTGAACTTTTTCATTTAAGATCATATCTTTACCGTTATAACTAATCACGTCGCCTTTTTCAACTAAGAAAATTTTCTCAGGTGCTACACCTGTTTCTGCTGCTAATTTGGCATGTGCAATCTGCATTTTAAATTCACCTTGAACAGGTACAAAATATTCAGGTTTCATGATATTTAACATCATTTTCAATTCTTCCATACAACCATGACTTGACGCATGAATTTTCTTGTTGTTTGGAATTATATGTGCTCCAGCACGCACTAACTCATTTAATGTATCTGCAATAATAACTTCCATATTAGCTGAAGCAGTAATTGCTAGGAATATTGAATCCCCTTCTTCTATGTTCATAATTTTATGCTTCTTGCGAGCCATTTGACTTAATGCTTCTACTGGTTCACCTTGCATACCTGTAGCAATAATAATCACTTCATTTTTAGGGTAATTTTCCACTTCATTAATAGGTATTAATAAATCTTTTGGTATATCAAAGTATCCCATTTTACGTGCTATGTTAAACGAACTTTCAAGTGAACGACCTAAAAATGACACTTTACGATTAAGTTGACTTGCAATGTTAAGCACTTGTTGAATACGAACGAAGTTTGAAGCATAGCATGATACAATAAGTCTACCTTTAACCTTGGCAAAAGCATCATACATGTGATGTTCAATAATATTTTCAGGCGTGTTATATCCTGGCTTTTCAGCTTCTGTTGAATCACTGATTAATGCGAACACACCTTCATCACCAATTTCAGCCATGCGTTTCAAATCTGGAGCATAATGTCCATGCAAACTTTGATCAAACTTAAACTCTCCAGTATAAACTATAGAACCATAAGAAGTATGAATACATACGCCTAAGCTATCGGGAATGCTATGTGTTGTATTAAAGAAACTAACGTTAACATTTTTAAATCTCATAATTGAATCATGGTTTACAGTATAGTAACGTACTTTCTTTTTAATATTTCGGGCCTTCATTGCTTCTTTAACAAGTGCAATTGTCAATTTAGAACCATAAACTGGTGCGTCGATTTGTTCTAACACATAGCTTACTGCGCCTATAGCATGTTCATGACCGTGTGTAAGAAATATCCCTTTTAATCTTTCTTTGTTTTCAATGACATATTGAATGTCAGGAATAACGATATCTACCCCAAGCATTTCATCTTCTGGGAACATTAATCCTGCATCCAACATAAACATTTCATCGTCTACTTCAACGATGTACATATTTTTAGCGATTTCGCCAACTCCACCGAGTGGAATAATACGAATATCTTTATTTTTTTTCTTTATTAAACTCAAAATGTTACCTCCTATAAATAGTGACCCGTCCATATACAAACTCACTATTTATTATAAGTTAAAACGACCTTGATGTACACTATTATTGCACTGTTATACCATTTGATTATTGAGAGTATATTTTTTAAAATTAATGTTTTTATCATATTTAATAAAACAATTGTCACATGTACATACTAAATATTACTTTTACTTATTAAATGATATTAATTGAATGTAAGTTTTTAAGTCACCCTATAACATTACTAACAAAATACATTTATCCCACTGAATAGTCATATTAATAATAAAAAAACTGCTCGCAAAGCATTTAGCTTTGTCGGCAGTTTTTTACAGAACACATACATTAGGTTCATATATTGATACATTTTAATTTTTAGATTGTTCTAATACTTTATGTGACGCATTAACTCGACCTTGTTTATCGATTTCAGTAATTTTCACTTCAATTGTATCTCCAATTTTAAGAACATCTTCTACTTTATTAATTCTTTCTTGTGAAATTTGAGAAATGTGTAATAATGCGTCTTTACCAGGGAACAATTCAACGAAAGCACCATACTTTTCAATACGTTTTACTTTAGCATGATAAACTTGTCCAACTTCCGCTTCGCGTGTAATATCTTCGATAATTTCTTTTGCACGATTAATCATCGCTTGATCTACAGCCCCTATAAAGATTGTACCATCTTGTTCAATATCTAATTTAACTCCAGTTTCGTCAATGATTTCATTGATTTTCTTACCACCTGGTCCAATCACGTCTCGAATTTTATCTGGTTTAATACTCATAGTTACCACTTTTGGTGCATAAGCACTTAATTCTTCGCGTGGTTGCTCAATCGTGTGAAGCATATGATCCATAATAGCTAATCGTCCTTGACGCGCTTGTTCTAGTGCTTCTTCGATAACTTCTCGAGTTAAACCATCAATTTTAATATCCATTTGAATCGCAGTAATACCGTCTTTAGTACCTGCTACTTTGAAGTCCATATCACCTAATGCATCTTCCATACCTTGAATATCAGTTAAAATTGTATAGCTATCGTCACGCGTTACTAGTCCCATTGCAATCCCTGCGACTGGCGCTTTAATTGGTACACCAGCATCCATTAATGCTAATGTTGAACCACAAATCGATGCTTGAGATGATGAACCGTTAGACTCTAGTACTTCACTTACAATACGAATTGTGTAAGGGAAATCTTGAGTATCAGGTATAATGTATCGTAATGCTCTTTCACCAAGCGCACCATGGCCAATCTCACGTCTACCAGGTGCACGTACAGGGCCAGTTTCTCCTACAGAGAAATTAGGAAAGTTATAATGATGCATAAATCGTTTCTCTACCTCAGGTCCTAAACCATCAATTAATTGATAATCTCCAAGTGCGCCTAAAGTTAAAACTGAAAGTGCTTGTGTCTGACCACGAGTAAATAAACCTGACCCATGTGCTCTTGGCAACAAACCAACTTCTGATTCAAGAGGTCTTATTTCATCTACTTTACGTCCATCAGGTCGTATTTTTTCATCAGCAATTAGACGTCTTACTTCTTCTTTAATTAAGTCATTTAGAATTGCATAAACTTCTTTAACAAGCGTTTCATTTTCTGGATCTTCTTCATCTAGAAAATGACCAACAACTTCTTCTTTCAGAGCATCTAAGTTTTCATCTCGTTGTTGCTTATCGAAAGTTAAAACCGTCTCCTTAAGTCCTTTATCTTCAGTTAGACGTTTTACTTTTTCAACTAAATCTTCGTCTCTTTCCACCGGTACAAATTCTTGTTTGATTGGTTGAATGTGATCTATGATTTCTTGTTGGAATGTAACAAGTCGTTTGATTTCCTCGTGTCCGAAGAAAATAGCCTCAAGCATCTCACTCTCAGTAATTTCACTTGCACCTGCTTCAACCATGTTTACCGCATCTTTATGCCCAGCAACTTCTAAATCTAATCTAGAAATTTCTTTATCGGCGACGGAAGGATTAATGACATATTTGCCATCGATATAACCTACATTGACACCTGCTATGGGGCCTTGGAATGGAATATCTGAAACACTTAACGCCATCGAAGAACCAATCATTGCAGCCATTTCTGGTGAGCAATCTGGATCAGCACTTAAGACAATATTCATGATTTGTACGTCATGTCTATATCCTTTGGGAAACAGTGGACGAATAGGTCTATCAATGAGACGAGCTGTTAACGTTGCTTCATCACCAGGGCGACCTTCTCTTTTTTTGAATCCTCCTGGAATTTTACCAGCAGCATACATTTTTTCTTCGTAATTTACAGTTAATGGGAAAAAATCGCCATCTCTAGGTTCTTTAGAAGCAGTTGCAGTTGATAGGACAACTGTATCTCCATAACGCACCAAAACAGCACCATTAGCTTGCTTTGCTAATTGTCCTGTCTCAATAGTTAAAGAACGCCCAGCCCATTCAGTTTTAAAAACTTTCTTCTCTTGAGACATTATGAATCTCCTCTCTTAATTCTAATATTTATATCATATCATTTATTTAACTGATTTTATATTTTTTATTATGTATCATAATAAAAAAAGGAAAGTACCATCCATGGTGCTTTCCTAGTTCTATATTAAGATTAACGACGAATACCTAATGATTTAATTAATTCACGGTAACGTTGAATATCTTTACTACGTAAGTAGTTTAATAAGTGACGACGACGACCTACCATTTTCAATAAACCACGACGTGAATGGTGGTCTTTCTTGTGTTCACGTAAATGCTCATTTAATGCAGAAATTTCTGCAGTTAATACAGCGATTTGAACTTCTGGTGAACCAGTATCAGTTTCGTGCACACGATATTCCTTAATTAATTCATCTTTACGTTGTTGTGAAATTGCCATTATCAATTTCCTCCTTAATTATATTTAACTCCTTAATCTGAGTGAGGCGTCGGAGAATCGACCTACTAAGAAAAAGGTATATCTAGAGAATAAGAATAATCTTGTATCTCTGTCAACTTTATATATTATATGATATATCATCATCGAAATCAATAGATAATAAATGTTTAGCCTTCGCTTTATCTTCATTCATTTGTTTAACTAATGGATCGATACCATCAAATTTAACTTCTGGTCTTAAAAAGTGATGCCAATACACAGTCACACGTTCACCGTAAATATTTTCATTAAAATCAAATATATTCACTTCAATAACTAACTCAGCCCTAGCTGGATCGTGGAATGTAGGTTTAACACCAACGTTAGCTACACCACGATGTAATTTACTCTCAGGACCAATTTCCATACTCACCGCGTAAACACCTTTTTTTGGTAGTACATAATCGTCACTGGGTTGCACATTAGCTGTTGGAAAACCAATTGTTCTTCCACGTTTTTCACCTTGTACTACAGTTCCTTTAATCCTATATATATACCCCAATTCGTCATTTGCTTTCTGTAAATGACCATCTGTAAGCGCTTGGCGTATTGCAGTTGTAGAAATTTTTTCAGAATCCATCTCTTGTTTTCCTACAATCGTCGTATTAAAAGCTTTAGATTCCTGAAGTACCGTCATATTTCCTTTTCCAAATTTACCAAAGGTAAAATCAAACCCTGCAATCACTTCTTTAACATGATTATTAATAATATAATTTCTTATGAAATCGTCAGATGTCACACTAGCAAATCTTGATGAAAAATTGATAACGATACAATAGTCTATACCGTGTTCTGCTATCATTTCTAACTTATCTGAAAGTGGTGTTAGGTAGGTTGTACGTTTACGCTCAGGGTTTAATACGACTGAGGGGTGTGGATCAAACGTCATAACAGCCTTTTTAAGTTGATGCTCTTTTGCCTTTTCATCAAGCACTTGAAACACCTTGTCGTGACCTCTATGCATACCATCGAAGAAACCAAAAGCCATAGCAACATTTTCAGTTATGAATTGATTACTTTGTATGGGATGAGTAACTTCTATCACTTTCATAATATTATTTCTCCTTTAATTAAAAACTTTTTTAGGTTTTATTTCATAAGGTTTATCTGGATGAACTATATATATTGCTAAAACTTTTTGAGTACTATTATCGACAAATATAAAAGGTTCTTTAACATCTTGACTTAACACTTTTTTATGAAATTTTTGACCATTACAGATTTTCTTTTTAAAATTTGAATCTTTCACTTGGAATGATTTCAGACCTTTCAAGCCATATTCTATAGGAAACAATTCATTATGTAATGAATCATGCTCATGTAATTCTTTAATTTGATCAATCGTTAAACTACTTTCTAATTGAAAACCGCCTGAAGCTATTCTAGTTAGACGTGACATATGAGCTGGAAAACCAAGTTTAAGTCCAATATCTGTAGCTAAAGTTCTAATATAAGTTCCTTTACCACATGTTACTTCAACTTCAAAATGACATGTCTGCTCCTGAAAAGTAACTTCAGATATTCTATGTATATCTTTAATAAATACTTGCCGTTTAGGGCGTTCGACAGTTTCATTATTTCTCGCATATTCATATAATTTTCTTCCATTTACTTTAACTGAAGAATACATAGGCGGAATTTGCTGAATATGCCCCTCAAATTGCTGCAACACTTGGTCAATCGTATCTTCATTGATATCATTCTTATCAATAGCTCTAGTTTCTAAAATATCTCCGGTTTGGTCTTCAGTAGTCGTACTCATTCCTAACGTTACCGTAGCGTGATAAGTTTTTCCCATTTCCATGATATAATCACTGACTTTTGTCGCATCACCTAAACAAATTGGTAACACACCATTTACTTCAGGATCTAATGTTCCTGTATGACCAATTTTTTTCATTTTTAAAATTTTACGTAATTTAAAAACGACGTCATGACTTGTTAAACCTCGTTCCTTAAATACCGGTAGTATGCCATTATACATATTGTCACACCTTTAACTTTTAATAACGTTTATTATTATAACACGATATTTTAATTCTTTAATTAGCGTTTTACATAAAAATAGTAGGCAATATCAAAAATATGCTTTATGAATGACTGTGCCTACTATAAAATATATTATTTATCATTTTTGTGTAAATCTTGAATCATGCGTTCTATTTTATTACCGTATTCGATAGATTCATCATATTCGAATGTTAACTCAGGTATAATTCTTAGGCGCATTCGAGAACCAAGTTCAGATTTTATAAATCCAGTTGCTTTATGCAAAGCTTTAAATGTATTATCAACTTCTTTATCATTCCCTAACACTGTTAAATATACTTTTGCTTGTGAAAGGTCATTTGTTAATTCAACATCAGTAATTGTTAAAAAACCAACTCTAGGATCTTTAACTTTATTATTAACAATGTCCATGATTTCTTGTTTCATTTGTTCTCCTACACGTTCTGCTCTTATATTATTCATCATCTCACCTCTCTTCATTTTTACTTTACTCACAAATAACTGTGAAATATCAGAGTTAATGATTAACTTTTGATGTTCATTTTATTAAATTATCAACAATGAATCAATAAAATAATATTAAATGAGAGACCATAACTAAAGTATTGATAGCATAACATTATGCTTTTCCAAATCAAAATTTATATCTCCACTTTGATTGTTGGTTAAGCAAAGTATGTCATACTCTACTTTAAGATATTAGGTTTATGAAATATCTTAAAGCAGTTAACTTAGCATATAGCCTCTCCATAAGTTTCAAAATTATCTTTGAATTTCTACCATTTCAAACGCTTCAATAATGTCTCCTTCTTTGAGATCATTATATTTTTCAATTGTAATACCACATTCATAGCCTTGAGCTACCTCTTTAGCATCATCTTTGAAACGTTTTAATGTGTCAAGTTCACCTTCAAATAACACGATACCATCTCTAATTACGCGTACACCCGCGTTACGAGTGATTTTACCTTCAGTCACATAACTACCAGCAATTGTACCAACTTTAGAAACTTTAAATGTTTGACGCACTTCAGCTTGTCCGATGACTTGCTCTTCAAATTCTGGGTCAAGTAAACCTTTCATAGCTGATTCTATCTCTTCAATAACATTATAAATAACTCTGTGTAATCGCATATCTACATTTTCAGCTTCAGCCGCGCGTTTCGCACCAGCATCTGGGCGTACATTAAAACCAATAATAATACCATTTGATGCATTAGCTAAAGTAACATCTGATTCATTGATAGCACCAACAGCTGTATGAATAATTCGTACATTCACACCTTCAACATCTATTTTCATTAGTGATGCAGCCAATGCTTCAACTGAACCTTGTACATCACCTTTAATGATGACATTTAAATCTTTCATTTCACCTTGTTTCATTTGCTCAAATAAATTGTCTAATGAAACATTTTTACTTTCTTGACGTTGCTGTATGACACTTGCCTCATGACGTGCTTCACCAATTCGACGTGCTTGTTTTTCATCACCAAATACAACAAAACGATCACCTGCAAGTGGAACATCGTTAATACCAGTAATTTCTACAGGCGTTGAAGGGCCGGCAGATTTGATTCTTTTTCCTAAATCATTAACCATTGCACGTATACGTCCATAAGTATTACCTACAACAATTGCATCTCCAACGTTTAAAGTACCATTTTGAACAAGTAAAGATGCAGCTGGACCTCGTGATTTATCTAATTCAGCCTCAATCACAGTACCTACAGCTTGTTTGTTAGGATTAGCTTTAAGTTCTTGTACTTCCGCTACTAAGCCAATCATTTCTAATAAATCATCAATACCGTCTCCACTCAATGCAGATAGTGGTACAAAGATTGTGTCACCGCCCCAGTCTTCTGGAATTAATCCATACTCAGTGAGTTCTTGCATAACACGATCAGGGTTAGCAGTTGGTTTATCAATTTTGTTTACTGCAACAATCGTTGGTACTTCTGCTTCTTTAGCGTGATTTATAGCTTCAATTGTTTGAGGCATCACACCATCATCAGCAGCCACGACTAAAATTGTAATATCAGTAACTTGAGCACCACGTGCACGCATAGTCGTAAATGCAGCATGTCCAGGAGTATCTAAGAACGTAATTTTTTTACCTGAATTTTCAATTTGATAAGCACCAATATGTTGAGTGATTCCGCCAGCTTCTCCTTCGGTAACTTTAGTATTACGAATAGAATCTAATAAAGTCGTTTTACCATGGTCCACGTGACCCATGATTGTAACAACTGCTGGACGTTCAATTGCATCGGAATCATCCGTCTCATCATCAAAATAAATTGATAAATCTTCTTCATCAACGACTACTTCTTTCTCTATTTCAACGCCATAGTCATCTGCAATTAATTCTAATGTTTCTTCATCCAATGATTGGTTGATATTAGCCATAATACCTAATAAGAACAATTTTTTAATAATACCAGCTGATTCTACATTTAGTTTTTCAGCTAACTCACCAACAGTTATGCCTTCTTGATAAGTGATTTTAGAGGGCATTTCTTTTGTTTCTGCTACCTCATTTTGAGGTTTATTATTTTTATTATTCTTTTTATTTTTATTATTTTTTTGATTCTTATTAGTTTTATTGTTTTTATTTTGCTGTTTTCCTTTGTTGTTTTGTTCTTTTTTCTTCGTTGGTTTACTATTATTCTTATTTTGCTGTTTTTCATTATTGTTAGAATTTTGTTTATTATTAGATTTTTGGTGATTATTTTGAGTATTTTGTTTATTAGTGTCTTTCACTTGAGAGGCTTTAAATTTTTTATCTAATGCTTTAATTTGTTCTTCTTCTAAAGCTTGCATATGATTTGACACTTCAACATTCATACTTTTTAACTCATCTATAATCTCTTTACTCTTTAGATTTAATTCTTTCGCATATTCGTAAATTCTTTTTTTACTCATATAATCACTCCTTACCATATTCATCTATCATTGATAACAATTTTTTTGCAAAACCATTATCTGTTATACCAATATTAACTCTATCGCTTTTACCTATTGCTAACCCTAATTCATTTCTAGTACCAAACACTTTTAATGGCACTTGATAACTATTACATTTATTATTCATCTGTTTTAGAGTATTACTAGATGCATCGCTAGCTAATATGACAAGTTTTATTTGCTTCTTTTTAAGCTCGTTTAATATGACCGATTCACCGCTTTTGATTTTACCAGCTCTCATAGCTAAACCAAGTAAATTAAAAATTTTCATTTTAGTCATTATTTTGGAATCTCTTCTCTATAAATCAGTCTTATTATTTCTTTATAAACAGGGTCAAGTGTATCTTTAGTAGCGTTAAAATATTTTTCTAAAACTTCTCTTTGTTGAGCCTTTTCAACTAAAGCTACATCTTTAGACACATATGCACCGCGCCCTTGTTTTTTTCCTGTCGCATCTGCAAAGATTTCGCCTTCTTTGTTAATAACCACTCGAATCATATCTTTTTTGGGACGCATTTCATTAGATATAATACATTTTCTCATTGGAATTTTTTTCTTTCTCATTAATTTATCACTCCAACCTATGATTCTGTGTCATTATCTTCTTCTGTTTTAGCCGTTTTTTCTTCATCAGTTTCAGCAGTTAATTCTGTACTAGTTAAGTTTGTCTCTTCTAAGTTAACATTATCAAACTCAACATCTTCGTCACCTGAATTAACAATTTCATCTGCAACTTCTTCTGTTTCAATAACAGGATAAATTCCAGCTTCTCGGGCATCAGATTCTGATTTAATATCTATCTTCCAACTTGTTAATTTAGCAGCTAAACGTGCGTTTTGTCCTCGTTTACCTATAGCTAAGGATAATTGGTAATCAGGAACTACCACTACAGTTGATTGATTCTCTTCATCAACAATTACTTCTAAAACTTGTGATGGACTTAAAGCATTACGAACAAATACTTTCGGATCTTCATCCCATTGGACGATATCTATTTTTTCGCCACCAAGTTCTTCAACAACCGCTTCTACTCGTGCTCCTTTAGAACCTACACATGCTCCAACAGCATCTATATCAGGATTATCAGAATACACGCTAATTTTAGAACGATCTCCAGCTTCACGCGCTACTGATTTAACAATAACAGTACCATCATAAATTTCTGGAACTTCTTGTTCGAATAAACGTTTTAATAATCCAGGATGACTTCTTGATACATAAATTTGTGGACCTTTTGTAGTCTGTTCAACTTTATTTACATATACCTTGATACGTTCATTAGGAATATATTTCTCATTAGGACTTCTTTCAGCTTCTGACAGCACAGCTTCAATTCTTCCTAAATTCACATATACATAGCGATGGTCTACACGGTCAATCACACCTGTTAGAATATCTTCTTCTTTATCGATAAATTCATCATATAGAATTTCTCTTTCTGCGTCTCTAAGTCGTTGCATCACAGCTTGCTTAGCTGCTTGAGCTCCTACTCGTCCGAAGTCTTTCGGTGTTACATCTTGTTCATAAATATCTCCTACTTCATAGGCAGGATTTTTGACTAAAGCAGTACTTAAATCAACTTCATCTCTGTCATCAAACACTTCTTCAACGACTTCTTTACGTGCAATCACTCTAAATGAACCTTCGTCCATATTTAATTCTACTCTTACATTTCTAGCACTATCATAGTTTTTCTTGTACGCAGTAATTAAAGCTGCTTCAATTGCATCAATTAAAACTTCTCTAGGAATTTTCTTTTCCTTTTCTAAATATTCAGTAGCTAATAATAATTCATTACTTGACACGTTTTTTCCTCCTCATCACGTTAAATCATTACAGCGTGACGTGCTTTTGCGATTTTATTCCTTGGAATTTCAATTTCTTTTGTTTTTGCCTTTTCTTTAACTTCCATATTAATTGATTCATCATTTACAGATTTTAAAATACCTAACCATTCTTTATCTCCTTCAATTGGTGCATAAAGAGATACAAAAATGGGCTGATTGATAGCATTATAAAAATCTTTTTCTTTTTTTATTGGTCTTTCTGCCCCTGGCGATGCAACATCAAGATAATACATTTCAGGTATTGGATCATTTTCATCCATAACTTCACTAATTTTTTCTGAAGCTAAAGTGCAATCATTAAGATCTACGCCACCTTCTTTATCAATAGAAATCCTTAAAAAATGGTCTTTACCTTCTTTAACATACTCAATGTCTACTAATTCAAAGTCCAAATCATTTAAAACTGGTTGAATCAATGCTTCAACTTGTTCAGTAATTTTACTCATACAGGCCTCCTTTTTTGGCAAATAGAAAAGAGCGGGTTTATGCCCACTCTTCTGCCTGAGTTAATCATTTTTTTACGCATATTTAGTATATCACAAGTCTAATAAGTAAACAAACTGATATAGATTTACTAATAAAGATGATTGAACGTATATGATATCAATTTATTAATAAGAAATGCTTACATATCAAATATCGACAATTGTGCCTTGTCAGGTAAATCTGGCAATGAGCCTAATTCGTCTAAATAGTCAATAACCTTTTGAGATAAGCCGGCTTTTTTATTTAAATCTTCTTTTGATAAAAATGGTCCCTCTTCTCTCGCTTCAACAATTCTTTGCGCAACGTTTTCTCCAAGTCCTGGCACTGAAATGAATGGAGGAATCAATGTATCCCCTTCAATAATGAAGTCAAAAGCCTGACTTTTTTCTAAACTAATCGGTTGCAATCGAAAACCTCGATGCGCCATTTCATTCATTATTTCTAATACAGTTAATACATCTTTCTCTTTTTTTCCTAAATCCATATATCGTGAATACATATCTTTAACTGTATTACGAATACTCGTTTTATCTTTAATCATCGTTATAAGATCAAAATCGGAAGCTCTTATAGTAAAATATGCTGCATAATAATATAGTGGATGATGTACTTTAAAGTATGCAATTCTTACAGCCATTAGTACATAAGCTGCAGCATGAGCTTTAGGGAACATATATTTAATTTTACGACAAGAATCTAAATACCAATCTGGTACGTTATTCTCCTTCATCGCTTCAACCATTTCATCTGTTAAACCGCGACCTTTACGTACAAATTCCATCGTTTTAAAAGCCATTGACGGTTCAAGTCCAGCATACATTAGATATACCATGATATCATCACGACAGCCTATCACACTAGATAAATCACATATCCCTTGACGAATTAACTCTTGAGCATTACCTAACCAAACGTCCGTTCCGTGAGATAAACCTGAAATTTGAACTAATTCTGAGAATGTCGTTGGCTTAGTATCTTCAAGCATTTGACGTACAAATCCAGTACCAAATTCTGGCACACCAAATGTACCTGTCTTACATAATATTTCGTCTTCTGTAACACCTAAACTCTCAGGGCCACTAAATATTTGCATTGTTTCTTTATCATCTACTGGTATAGTTTTCGGGTCAATTCCTGATAAGTCTTGTAACATACGAATCATCGTTGGATCATCATGTCCTAATATATCTAATTTTAAGACATTATCGTGTATTGAATGGAAGTCGAAATGGGTTGTCATCCACGCTGCACTTTGGTCGTCTGCTGGAAATTGAATCGGAGTAAAATCATAAATATCCATGTAATCCGGTACAACAATAATTCCCCCAGGATGTTGACCAGTCGTACGTTTAACCCCTGTACAACCTTTAACCAACCGATCAATTTCAGCACCACGTTTGTGAATACCTTGATCATTTAAGTAACCTTTAACGAAACCAAAAGCTGTTTTTTCAGCAACAGTACCTATTGTTCCAGCACGAAATACTTTATCTTCACCAAACAATACTTTTGTGTAATTATGCGCGTTAGGTTGGTATTCACCACTAAAGTTCAAGTCAATATCTGGAACTTTATCTCCTTTAAATCCAAGGAATGTCTCAAAGGGGATATCTTGCCCTTCTTTAATTAATTCATTACCACAAGTGGGACATTTTTTATCTGGTAAATCGAATCCAGATCCAACCGAACCATCATCAAAGAACTCACTTGTCTTACAATGTGAACAAATGTAATGTGGTGGAAGCGGATTAACTTCTGTAATTTCAGTCATTGTTGCTACGAAACTAGAACCTACTGAACCACGCGATCCTACTAAATAACCATCATCTAGCGATTTTTTCACCAAACGTTGAGATATGAGGTAAATAACAGAAAAGCCATTACCAATAATACTATCTAATTCTTTTTCAAGGCGATCTATAACAATTTGTGGTAGATTTTCACCATATAGTTTTTTCGCATTAGAATAACTCAACTCACGAATTTCTTCATTAGCCCCATCCATTCTGGGCGTAAATAGTTTATCTTTTATAGGTACTACTTTTTCAATTTTATTAGCGAGCTCATTTGTATTTGTTACAACGATTTCATATGCTTTTTCTTCACCTAAGAAGTGAAAATCATCTAACATTTCATCAGTGGTTCTAAAGTGAGCTTCTGGTAATGTTGAACGATTTAATGGATTCCCTGGTTGGGATGCAATTAAAATTTTTCTGGCTATAGCATCATGCTCATATAGATAATGTGCGTTACCAGTAGCAATCACTGGGATATTAGCACTTTTACCAGCATCTATTAATCGCTTGTAAATTTGTGTTAACGTTTCATTGTCTCGTATTAATTCTCTATCCATTAAATCTTGATAAAGTGCAGGCGGTTGAACTTCTATAAAATCATAGAACTTTGCTATTTTTTCTACTTCCGACTGATCCTTCTGCATTACTGCTGTGAATAGTTCACCCTCATCACACGCTGTGCCAATTAAGAGCCCTTCTCGATACTCATTTAAAAGAGAACGTGGAATTCTTGGCGTACGGTAATAATACTTAACTAATGAAGCACTGACTATTTTAAATAAATTTTTAAGACCTTCTTGATTTTGAACAATGAGTGTAACGTGGGATGGACGAGCTCTTTTATATGCATCTTCATTAGTTAATTTTTTATTAATTTCTAGATGGTTGTTCACACCTAGTTCTTTCATTTGTTGAACCATTTTTATAAAAATATAAGCTGTTGCTTCTGTATCATAAATCGCTCTATGGTGTTGCGTTAATTCGACACCATATTTTTTGGCAAGGAAATTTAAACCATGCTTCCCATATTCGGTATTAATTGTACGTGATAGCTCAAGTGTATCAATGACACCGTTTGTAGAAGGTCCAAAGCCTAACCTTTCATACCCTGTGTCAATAAATCCCATATCAAATGAAGCATTATGAGCTACAAATATCGCATCTCCAACCCATTCTTTAAATTCTGTTAACACTTCTTCAATTTCGGGAGCATCAGTTAACATATCATCAGTGATATGTGTAAGATTGATAATGGTTTCAGATAATCTTTCATGAGGATTACTAAAACGTTCAAACTTATCTATAATTTCACCATTATGGACTTTTACTGCAGCTAATTCAATAATTTTGTCATATTGATTAGAAAGACCTGTTGTCTCCACGTCAAACACCACATATGTTGCATCTTTTAAATTACGGTCTGTTGGTTTATAAGCTATAGGTACACCATCATCTACTAGCATACCTTCCATACCATAAATCATCTTAATACCGTACTTTTCCGCAGCATTGTGTGCATCGGGAAAGGCTTGTACTACATTGTGATCTGTTACTGCTAAGGCTTGGTGTCCCCATTTAGCAGCTTGTTCAACATATGCACTAATATTAGGAATACCATCCATTTGACTCATAGACGTATGTAAATGAAACTCTACACGCTTATTTTCTGCTTTATCTTGTTTAGGTGTCTTTTTAATTTCTTCAATATCTGACATCATCATGACAAGATCTCTAACAAAAGTATCTTCTTCAATACGACCTTGAGCTCTAACCCATTTACCAACACTAAGTGCCTTAAAGTGCTCCAAGTCATCTTTATTTTTTCTTGTAAACATTTTTAATACAAGTGAATCTGTGTAATCAGTAACTTTAAGCTCAACTATATGACGTCCACTCTTAAGTTCTTTTAGGTTAATATCAAATATAACACCCTCAATAGCTACTTTGAATTCTTCTTCAATAATTGATTCAATTGGTTTTATATTTTCAATCTGAATTGGTTTTCCAATCTGACATTTTTCCACTGTACTTTCATTATTATCTTGTTGTTTCGCTTTTTCTGCTTTCATTTTTTCTAATTTTTCAGTTGCTTCTCTTGCACTTTGTTCATCTTCTTGTTGAATATGTGCTTCTAAAGATGCAAGGTCATCATCGTGATTTGTTGTATCTGTTTCAAAAACGACTTTATCAATTTCAAAGCCACACTGTCTAAATGCTTTAATCAAACTACCATTACATGCCTTATCAAAATGATTTCTCTCAATGTCATTTGAAACTAAGACTTTTAAAACATTTCCACTCATAATGAGTTTTTTTTGTTTCAATTGACCTTTCACTTTTGGCGACAATCGTGTTTGATCAATACAATGTCCGAAATATTTTAAAGCAAACTCATCTTGATTGTTGGTATCTTTAATTGAAAAATCAATTGCTACTGTAGCTATTTCTTTAAATTCTTCTTCAATTGCATGTGTAAAAAGAAGATAATCTTCATGAGATAAAAAATGTGGGAGTGATATTTGGAAAGTCCATGTTCTGTTTTTATTTGAAACATCTATACGCGTGAGTTCACCTTGTTCAAGAATATCTTGTTCTAGTTGATTTGATATTTTTATTTGATCGGCAAGCACTTTAAACTTTTCTCGATTTGTCATTGCCAAAATAATAACCACCTTAATTAATACTAAATTTAAAACTATTAAACATCATTGGATATATTACAACTGTTCATAAAGTTACTTAATAAATTCGTTTCATATTATACTACTGATTGGACGTATTTTCATGAAAAACAAATAGTAAATAATACAATAAAGAAGAGCAGGTTAGATTTAAGATTATGTTTCATCATCTTTCCTGCTCTTTATTAATATCAATTTAACTATCAACAATTATATTACAACTTACTTAATATTCTTAAATAAATCTTGTAAGTAAGTCTCTAATTCATCAATTTGCACTTCTTCGCTTAAACCGTTAAAGCGTTGTTTTACCTCAACAATACCTTCTTCAGCTCTTTTACCAACAACAACTCGTACCGGTAACCCTATTAGGTCTGAATCATTAAATTTAACACCAGCACGTTCTTTTCGGTCATCATATAAAACATCGTATGAATTCATTAATTTTTGATAAAGTTGATCACCTAAAGTACGTTGATCATCCTTTTTAGGATTGATAGTGATTAGATGGATATCGAAAGGCGTTACTGATTTTGGCCAAATAATTCCATTCTCGTCATTGTTTTGTTCAACAATTGCACTTAATGTTCTTGATACTCCAATACCATAACACCCCATAATGAGTGGTTGTGCTTTTCCCTGATTATCTAGAAAAGTTGCATTCATTGATTCAGAATATTTTGTTCCTAATTTGAAAACTTGTCCTACTTCAATGCCTTCAGCAAATTGTGCTACTCCCGAGCCATCACTTAACATCTCACCTTGTGTAATGAATCTAAAGTCACCGTATTCTGTTACGTCAAAGTCTCTACCAATATTGACATTTATATAGTGATAATGATCTTCATTAGCTCCTACAACAAAGTTATTTAAATCTTGTAAGTAATTATCGGCATAAATTTTAATATCTTTTTCAAAAATAGGACCAATAGACCCCGGATTGGCATCCACAAGATTAACAATTTCATCCTGTGTAGCCATTTCAACATGTTCCGTGCCGAAATATGCTTTTAATTTCACTTCATTTAATTCATGATGTCCACGAACTAGTAACATAATAAATTCGCCATCTATTTTAAAAATCATCGTTTTTACAATTTCATCTAATGGTCTCTCTAAATAGTCTGCAACTTCTTGAGCTGTTTTAACATTTGGCGTCTCAACTTTAGTCAATTCTGCAAGTTCAGAATGTTTATGAGAAGGATGATAAACAACTTCGGCCTTTTCAATATTAGCCGCGTAGTCACTCTCATTACTATAAACTATTGTATCTTCCCCAATTTCACTCAATGCCATAAACTCGTGTGTATGACTTCCCCCTATTGCACCTGAATCTGCCACAACCGGTCTTGCATTGATGCCTACACGTTTGAATATGCGACTATATGCTTGATACATATCTTGATAAGTTGCATCTAATGAAGCTTCATCAGAATGGAAAGAATATGCATCTTTCATAAGAAATTCGCGTCCTCTTAATAATCCAAAGCGTGGCCTTTTCTCATCTCTATATTTGGATTGAATTTGAAATAAAGTAAGGGGTAACTGTTTATACGATTTTAATTCGTCTCTTACTAAAGAAGTGACTACTTCCTCATGAGTAGGTCCTAATGCAAATTCACGTCCGTTTCTGTCTTTTAAACGCATTAGTTCTGGACCATATGCACTCCAACGACCTGACTCTTCCCATAATTCTGCTTGTTGTAAAGCTGGCATAAGAATTTCTACAGCATCTATACTTTCCATTTCTTCACGTATGATTTTAGATATGTTATTTAGGACACGTGTAGCAAGTGGTAAGTAACTATATATACCACTTGTACTCTGTTTAATTAACCCTGCTTTTAATAATAAACGATGGCTTAATGCTTCCGCCTCTGCAGGGACTTCTCTCATCGTTGGTATAAATACTTTAGATTGTTTCATTCTCTTTTTCCTCCCTATTTATAAGAAATACCGTTGTATATCATTCCAAGTGACTAAAATCATAATAATAACCACAAAAAGTGCGCCTACAGCAATAATTCCTGTTTCCGCTTTTTTATTCACTGGTTTTCTAAAAATAGCCTCATATAGTACAAATAATATGCGACCACCATCAAGCGCTGGAATAGGTAACAAATTCATTATTCCTAAGTTAACACTTAATAAAGCGGTGTATCCTACTAAATTAATAATTCCAGATTTAACAACAGAATCAACACTGTGATAAATACCAACAGGGCCATTTAACATATCAAATGAAAATTCTCCTGTAAATATACTGGCTAACATACCAACAACAGCTGTAAAAATAAGCTTACCTTTGTCGAAAAAGTTATAAATACCGTAGCTTATTGGTTTAAAAACGCTGTGTTCTGTAGTAGGGGCAAAACCAATTTGATAAGTTGTTTGAGTTTTAGTTTTAGTTATCTTTCTTTCTACTTTTTTAGGTTGGAGATCTACAGACTTGGTTTGGCCATCCCTTTTAATTTTTACAGTTGTTTTAGCCGTTCTATTTTGGTCAAGAACATGTTTGATATCATCAAAATTTTTAATTTTATGATTACCTACCTGAACTATTTTATCACCTTTGTGCAATCCAGCTTCATCAGCCGGAGACTTCTTCACAACTTCTCCTATGACATTGGTTGGCGTACCTTGGTAGTATGCTAATCCAATAAATAGTACTAAAGCTAAAATAAAATTAAATAATGGACCTGCAAACAATGTTAAAAACTTAGGCAATGGTTTCTTATGTGCAAACTGTCTATCTCTTGGAGCAATTTGTACAAGGCTTCCATTTTCGACAAAAAATGCCTTTTTCGCTATAGTGAAGTGATGCCTTTCGTCATCATAAGAAGTAATACCTTCAATATATAGGTCATCTTTAAAATCACATTTCTTAACTTCTATAGCTTCAATTTGTTGAAATTTATGTTGATCATCTAGAATTATATGTGTGATTTCATCTTGGTTATTTAACTTTATTTTTACGTTCATACCTGGTTGAACTGGGGGTTCTTCAAGACCATCACCAGCCATTCTTACATAACCACCCACCGGTAATAGACGAATTGTATATAATGTTTCATCTTTACGAAAACTAAAAATTTTAGGGCCCATACCAATCGCAAATTCAGGACACATAATTCCTGCTCGCTTAGCAAAAAACATGTGTCCATATTCGTGAACAGTTACGAGGACACCAAATACGATGATAAATGAAATAATCGTAATTAAAATGCTCATGTTCTACACCTCTAATGAATTTATGTTTAATTAAAAAATCATCTAAGTAATTAAATCGAAGATAATATTAAATATTATAATATGTTAATACTTAATATCATATTATTTTGTGTTATTGTATCTTAACAATTTATCAATAAGTGCTGAAAAGGAGTTAAGAGATATTCACCACTCATCAACATCTCAATAACTCCTTCATTATAACATCTATTCCATTTTACAATTCATAAATTTAAGTTTGTATCAGTAAAATATTTAATAGCGGTAATACAAACATGAAGCTATCAAATCTATCTAATATACCGCCATGCCCTGGTAGTATACGTCCCGAATCTTTAACACCAAAATGACGTTTAAACCCAGATTCTACTAAATCACCTAATTGACCAAACATACTTAACACAATTGTGACTAATAATAAAAGCCAAATATTCATATGTAAATCTACAAACATTTGCATCACTAATGGTACTAAAATGCTACATAAAATACCACCAAAGAAACCTTCAATTGTTTTATTAGGGCTAATAACTGGCCATAACTTATGTTTACCCATAAGGCGACCAAAAATATAAGCACCCGTATCTGTTAGCCAAACGATTAAAAATGCAAATAAAATATATCTCAAGCCCTCAGAACGTGTCTCATAAAAATACATGAAACCAATTCCTACATAAGCTACAGACATCAAACAAAATGCAGCATCCATAAAACTAAATCTGTTTTTAGATAGCACTGTATAACTTAAAACTATGAAACTCATAGCAATTAAACCTTTAAGTTGGATAACTTGAACCCATTCACCTGCATCTTGAGGTAACATGATAATAATTAGGGCTAAAGCACTAATCAGACCAGGTATAGATAAAAATTTAATCATATTCATATTAAGTAATTCTTTTAAGGCTATCAAAGCTAATAAAAATGCGAAAAGCATTAATATTAAGCCACCCTTGAGCAAGATAGGCAAGAATATTAATAAAGCTATAATCGCGGTTAATGTTCTTACTTTCATTTTTTACTCCTCACTTAATCCTCCAAAACGTCTTTGGCGTGATTGATATATTTTCAAACACTCTCTTAACTCTTTTTCATCAAAATCTGGCCATAGCTTTTCATTAAAAATAAATTCACTATATGAAGCTTGCCATATTAAGAAATTGCTTATCCTTTGTTCTCCTGAAGTGCGTATTAATAAGTCTGGATCTGGATAACTATGCGTCATTAAATGACGTTTTATTAACGCCTCATCGATCACATCAGATCCTTGTCCGTTTAATTGTAATTCGTTATATATTGTTTTCATACTCTGAATAATCTCAGCTCGTCCACCATAATTTATAGCAAACACAAGAGTTAACCCAGTATTGTTCTGAGTTTTAGCTTTAGCAAAATCAATAGCATTAATTGTCGATTGTGGTAAACCTTCATAAAACCCTATTGTTTCAATTTTAACATTCTTTTCAATTAATTCTGGTAGAAATGTTTTAAGGAAATTCACAGGAAGATTCATAATATAATTAACTTCACTTTCAGGTCTAGACCAATTCTCTGTTGAAAATGCGTATAGTGTTAAGTACTTAATACCTAAATCACTCGCTTCGCGAGTAATTTTTTTGATTGTTTGCATACCTTCATAATGTCCTTTAATTCTAGGCATTTTACGTTTTTTTGCCCAACGTCCATTTCCATCCATGATAATAGCCACATGTTCAGGTATATTATGTATGTCTAAATCATTATTATGTTTTGTCTCAGTTTTGTTTTTATTTTTCAGCTTTTTAAACATGGTCTTTCCTCCGAGCCTGATCGTCTCTGTTTATAATATTAGTTAATTAAACAATCATCTATCATTTTATCATACTCATTTATTCCATTGAATAAGCAAATAAAAAAACTGTACCAAAGTCTTAGTTGGTACAGTTTAGACTATGAAGATATTCAATGTCTGACAGATGTTTCATTTTAGATAATATACTAATATGAATGTGTTTGCGATAATAAAATACCTATACTGACATAATATCTTTTTCTTTGTCGGCAACCAATTGATCTATATCTTTAATCGAATTATCTGTAGCTTTTTGTACATCATCAGTTTGACTTCTTAAGTCGTCTTCAGTAATGTCACCATTTTTTTCGTCTTTTTTAAGCTGATCATTAATATCACGACGAATATTTCTAATTGAGACTTTAGCATCTTCACCAATTTTTTTAACTTCTTTAACTAATTCTTTTCGTCTTTCTTCAGTTAAAGCTGGTACAGAGATACGAATAACCTCACCATCACTCGTTGGATTAACCCCAAGATTAGCCGCGATAATTGCTTTTTCAATATCAGCAACTGATGTCTTATCATATGGTGAAATAACTAATAGACGTGCTTCAGGCACATTGATACTTGCTAATTGTTGCACTGGTGTAGGTGCACCATAGTAGTCAACTGTAACACCATTAAGTAAATTGGAGTTTGCTCTACCAGCACTAATGTTAGCAAGTTCACGAGATAAGTTATCAATTGATTTTTGCATTCTAGACTTTGTATCTTTGATTATGTCACTCATTTTTTACACCTCAAAATTATTTTGTAATTAATGTTCCGATTTTTTCACCCATTACAGCACGCTTAATATTACCTTCTTCCATAATAGAGAAAACATTTAATGGAATGTTATTATCCATGCAGAACGATGAAGCTGTTGAATCCATCACTTGTAAACCTTCTTGAAGCATTTGAATATGTGTCAAATGTTCATATTTAATTGCATTTGCATCAACTTTTGGATCAGCTGAATAAACACCATCTACATTATTTTTACCCATTAAAATTACATCTGCTTCTACTTCAGCCGCACGTAAAGCAGCAGTTGTGTCAGTTGAGAAGTAAGGATTACCAATTCCAGCGGCAAATATAACAACACGTTTTTTCTCCAAATGTCTAATTGCACGTCGACGAATATATGGTTCAGCAACTTGTTTCATTTCAATAGAAGTTAAAACACGTGTATCACAATCTAATTGTTCTAAACTGTCTTGTAATGCTAAAGCATTCATTACAGTAGCAAGCATCCCCATGTAATCAGCCGTACCACGATCCATGCCTAGGTCGCTACCAGTTTTGCCTCTCCAAATATTTCCACCGCCGACAATGACAGCAATTTCACAATCCATTTTGGCAACTTCAGCAACTTGCTGTGCAACGCTTTTGATAATGATAGGATTTATGCCGAATCCTTTATCACCTGCTAAAGCTTCACCACTCAATTTTAATACTACACGTTTATATTTAGAAGTTTGTGCCATTTTCTTATCCTCTCTATCGTAAAAATATGTAAATATATAAGTAAAGAAGACACGAATGTCTCCTTTTAGCTATCTTAACAATAGGCTTATAAAAAGGAAACGTGTGAGGTGTCTTCTTCCTTGTTAAACTTTATGACAGATTATTTCATTTGTCCTTTAACTTCTTCAGCAAAGTTTTCTTCACGTTTTTCCATACCTTCTCCAACTTCATAACGAACGAAATCAGTAAGTTTACCACCTTTAGCTTTTAAGAAAGCTTCAACAGTTTCGTCTGGATTTTTAACGAAGTTTTGATCTACAGCACAAATTTCTTGTAAATATTTACGTAAACGACCTTCAACCATTTTTTCAACGATTTTTTCTGGTTTACCTTCGTTTAATGCTTGTTGTTTTAATACTTCTCTTTCATGATTGATTTCTTCTTCGCTTACTTGTTCAGAAGAAACATATTTAGGGTTGATTGCCGCAATGTGCATTGCTACGTCTTTAGCAGCTTCTTCATCAGTAGTACCTTCAACTACAGTTAACACACCAATACGTCCACCCATGTGTAAATATGCACCAAATGCATCATTATCAGTTTTTGTTCTGATAGAGAAACGACGGATGCTTAATTTTTCACCAATTGTTGAGATAGCTTCTTTCATTCTTTCATCAACAGTTTTACCGCTAGATAATTTAGATTCCATCAAAGCGTCTACTGTTTCTACCTTGCTATCTAAAATATGGTTAGCAATTTCTTTAACTAATTCTTGGAAACCTTCGTTACGTGCTACGAAGTCTGTTTCTGAATTAATTTCAACGATTGCAGCTTCATTACCTTTTACTTCAACGTGTACAAGACCTTCTGCTGCGATACGGTCAGCTTTTTTAGCTGCTTTTGCAATACCTTTTTCACGTAAGTAGTCAATCGCTTTATCGATGTCACCATCAGTTTCAGTTAGCGCTTTTTTACAATCCATCATTCCTGCGCCAGTTTTTTCACGTAATTCTTTAACAAGTTTTGCTGAAATTGCCATTCATTATTCCTCCAATATAAATAGTAATTATTGATATACCTAGATTTTAGCATTATTTTAGGTTATATTTCCATTACAGTATTATGATTTAATTTTATTTTTAAAAAAAGGTGATAAGCATTAGTATCTTATCACCCATTTAAACTATCTCTTAGTTTGATTCAACAGAAGTGTTTTCTTCAGTTGTTTCTGCTTGTTCAGATTCTTCTTTGTCATCTAAATTGATGTTTTGTTCTGCAGCTACTTCTTCATTAGATACACCTTGTTGACCTTCTAAGATAGCGTCTGCCATTTTACCAGTTAATAATTTAACGGCACGAATAGCATCATCGTTTGCTGGGATAACGTAATCAATTTCATCAGGATCACAGTTAGTGTCAACAATACCTACGATAGGAATATTTAGTTTGCGAGCTTCAGCAATAGCGTTGCGCTCTTTACGAGGATCAACAACGAATAATGCTTGAGGCATTGATTTCATATCGCGAATACCGCCTAAGAACTTAATTAAACGGTCGTATTCTTTTTTAAGTTCAACAACTTCTTTTTTAGGTAATACTTCAAATAATCCGTCTTCTTCCATTTTTTCAATTTCAGAAATACGTTTAATTCGTTTTGAGATTGTTTTGTAGTTAGTTAAAATCCCACCTAACCATCTTTGGTTAACGTAGAATTGACCAGCACGCTCTGCCTCAGCTTTAACTGATTCTTGCGCTTGTTTTTTTGTACCTACGAATAAGACTTTTCCGCCTTCTTCAGAGATTTGTTTAACAAAGTTGTATGCTTCTTCAACTTTTTTCACTGTTTTTTGTAAATCAATGATATAAATACCATTTCTTTCAGTGAAGATATATTTTTTCATTTTTGGGTTCCAACGGCGTGTTTGGTGACCGAAGTGAACACCGGCTTCAAGTAATTGTTTCATAGAAATTACTGCCATTTCAAATTCCTCCTAGTGGTTATTTACCTCCATAATCAACTGATATAAAGACAAATATTTAATTTGCACCCTTTATATTTAAATTGATTATGTGCGTATTGGCTTTATAGCCGTCAATTAATATATCATATTTAATACATAAAAGCAATAACATGATTTGTATTATTGAATTTCTGTTTTAATAACAATAAAGATGGAGATTATTTAATAACATTCTTAATTTCTCTAAACATTTTATAGTCGATAATTAACATATAAAATAATAGGTTTCTGAAAAAGTAAAAATCAGTCCATTCATTATTCACAGATTAATCTTAATTTACTAATATTTCAAAAAAACATTTCATATTCAACTTTTACTTATTTTTTTCAAGCTCATCAAGGAATTTATCTTTTTTCACTTTAATAAATGTGCCTTTCATTCCAAGAGAACGTGATTCTATGACACCAGCACTTTCAAGTTTACGTAAAGCATTCACTATGACTGATCGTGTAATGCCCACTCTGTCAGCTACTTTTGAAGCTATAAGTAAACCTTCTGTACCACCAAGTTCTTCAAATATATGTTCGATTGCTTCTTTTTCCGAGTATGAAAGTGAGTTGATTGCCATTGTTATAGCAGCTTTATCTCTAGCTTCTTTTTCGACTTCATTATGTTTTTCTCGTAATATTTCCATTCCTATTACAGTGGCTGCATATTCTCCTAATACTAAGTCATTTTCATTGAAGTCGTCTTGAACTCGACCTAAGACTAGCGTACCAAGTCTTTCGCCACCACCTAAAATTGGAAAAATAGTTGTTCTACTATTTAAAAATACCTCTCTATTCTCTGGTGGAAATACAGTTAATTCATTATCAATATCGATATTTGATTCTGTTTGTTTAACATTCATCAACTCTTCAGTATATTCGCGCGGTATATGTCGATCTTCTAACATATCTTTAATACGTTCACTTTTTAATAATTCATTCAAACAAGATCCTAAGATTTTACCTCTTCTCGACACAATAAATACATTAGTAACTGTAACATTACTAATTGTTTGAGCAACATCTTTAAAATCTACTGCAATGCCTTTATGTTTTTGTAATAAAGTGTTTAATTCTCTTGTTTTAGATAATAAGCTCATATTTTTTCTCCTTCTATATATATTTATAAAATAAATGCACTTAAATCTTTATTTGTTGAGATTGATTTTAATTTGTCATCTACATATTGTGGGGTAATATCCACAACAGCATTCGGCATGCTTGGTGCTTCAAATGATAAATCTTCAAGCATTTTTTCTAGAATAGTGTGTAATCTACGAGCACCAATATTATCAGTATCTTGATTAACTTGATATGCAATTTCAGCTAATCTTTGAATGGCATCTTCTGAGAAGTTAACTGTAACTTCTTCAGTTTGAAGCAATGCTTCATATTGTTTGACAAGCGATAATTTTGGTTCTGTCAGAATTCTCACGAAATCTTCTACTGAAAGGTTTTCTAATTCTACTCTAATTGGAAATCGACCTTGTAATTCAGGAATTAAATCACTAGGTTTTGATACGTGGAATGCACCAGCACCTATAAATAGCATATGTTCAGTATTTACAGTACCATATTTTGTCTGAATCATGCTACCTTCAAGTATAGGAAGAATATCTCGTTGTACGCCTTGTCTTGACACATCTTGACCACTATTTTGATTGTTAGTAGCAACCTTGTCTATTTCATCAATAAATATGATACCCATTTGTTCTGCAAGCTCTAAGGCTTGTTGATTCGCAGTTTCTTGGTCGATTAATTCGTCAGCAAAATCATCAGCTAAGATTTTTCTAGCTGTCTCAACCGAAACTTCTCTTTCGACTTTTTTCTTGGGCATCAATTGATTCATCATATCTTGAATCTGTTGATTTTGATTAGTCCCTAACATTCCCATTGATGCAGGATCTTGTTCTACTTTTATTCTTACTTTTTCATTTTCAAGTTTGCCCTGTTCAAGTTGTTTTTTTATTTCAGAACGTTTCGTTTTAATTTCCTCAGTTGGCGGTTCTTCCTCTTCATCTTGATTTTGACCGAAGTTTGGAATTGCTCCACCGAATAAATTTTCCAAAGGATTGTTACCTTGTGCTGCCTTCTTTTTTAAACTCGGAACAAGTAATTTAACTAATTTGTCGTTTGCTTTCTTAGTTGCCTCATCTTTAACTAATGACTTTTTCTCGTCTTTTACTAAACGTACAGCAACATCAACTAAATCTCTAACCATGCTTTCAACATCTCTACCAACGTAACCGACTTCTGTAAATTTAGTTGCCTCGACTTTAATAAACGGTGCTCCAACAATTTTTGCCATGCGTCGAGCTATTTCAGTTTTACCAACTCCCGTTGGACCAATCATTAAAATATTTTTAGGCGCAACCTCTTGTTTCTCTTCTTCTTTTAAAAGACTTCTACGATAACGATTTCTTAATGCAATAGCCACCTTACGTTTTGCATCATTTTGTCCTACAATATACTCATTCAATTTAGATACGATGTCTTTTGGGGTTAATTTAATTCCATTTGTATCCATATTTAACATTCCTCCATATTGCTACTTTGTTTTATGAGATTCATTTCCTTAATTTGAGCAATGCTGTTTTTAAAGCGTTTCTACAATTATATTGTCATTTGTAAACACACAAATATCAGCTGCAACTTTTAAACTTTCGTATGCCATTTCACTAGCAGAAAGTTGTGTTGCATGTCTTTTTAAAGCTCGACCTGCGCTAAGTGCGTAGTTACCACCTGACCCAATGGCAATTAAATCATCATCAGGTGCAATAACTTCACCTGTACCACTAACAATAAGTATGGCATCTTTATCCATTACGATAAGCATCGCCTCTAGTTGTCGTAATTGTTTATCTCCACGCCATTCTTGTGCTAGTTCAACAGCTGCGCGCTCTAAATTACCACTAAATTGCTGAAGTTTTGTTTCAAATTTTTCGAAAAGTGTGAAGGCATCAGCAACACTACCAGCAAAACCAGCCAATACTTTTCCTTCGTATAAACGTCTCACTTTTCTCGCAGTTTGTTTCATAATAACTTGTTGGCCTAATGTGACTTGACCATCACCAGCCATAGCTGCTTCACCATTATGGCGTACAGCGTAAATTGTTGTAGCGTGTAAAGAATTATCCATAAATTACTCTCCTTTTTTTGCTCGAGGATGTGCGTTTAAATACACCTTTCTCAATTGTTGATTCGAAACATGTGTATAACGTCCAGTGGTCGATAAATTGACGTGACCAAGTAAAGACTGTACAGTCCTTAAATCAGCACCTTGATTTAATAAATGTGTAGCAAAAGTATGTCTTAATTTATGAGGATGTATGTCATTGACCCCAGCGGTTCTTTTAACGACATCATTAAGTACATACCTTACTCCTCTTTCGGTGATAGGATCACCTTTCATATTTACAATTAAATAATCATGATTAGCTAATTGTTTAGGTTGAAATTCTTCTAAGTATCTTTCTATACTCTGTCTACAGAACTCTCCAAAAGGTATAAACCTTTCCTTATTTCCTTTACCTAAGACTTTTACACCAGGTAAGTTCATATCTATATCTTTTAATTTAATATTTATTAATTCAGACACACGTATTCCTGTTGCATATAACAATTCAATAATAACTTTGTCCCGTATGCCCTTTTTATTATCATGCTCTACAGTTTGAAAAAGTGCTTCCATTTCTTCTTCATAAAAGAATTGAGGTAAATACTTCTCTTTTTTAGGATGCACTAGTTGAACAAAGGGATTAATAATTGAATTATTTTGAGTCATCCAAAATTCATAGAAGGTACGTAACGTTGATATCTTTCTTGATACCGTAGTTCTTTTTAGTTGATTAGAATATAAAAAAGCCAAATAGTTTCTAGCATCTTTATATTCAAAAGTCTCAAGTTGTAAATGTTCTCTTTCTAAAAAGTTGTTAAATTGAACTAAGTCATCATGATAAGATTTTAACGTATACTCTGAAAAGTTTCTTTCAACCTTTAACATGTATAAAAATGTTTCTTGGATTTTATCCAAAATCAATCCCCTCCATCATATTGCATTGTAGCATATGTGTAAAAACGCATACAGTAATTTGATAATCAATTCAAAATCTTTAGAGAATTAATTCCATACTTTATATAAATTAGTCATAATTTTCTCTAACTCACTTGTTTTACTTAATTTACGTTAGTTTTAAACAATATTCATCACAAAAAAACCAGGTAGTTATCAACTACCTAGTTAACCTATTTGTAAATTACAGCGTTTGTTTGTAATTATCTAAATACTCTAACGCTCTTTTGGCTTGTGTTTCATATCTTTCTTTTTTATCTTTAATACGTTTTTCAAGAGATGGTAAAAGACCAAAATTGGCATTCATAGGTTGAAAGTTCTTCTCATTTTTTGCATGCGATATGTAGTAAGCCATACTACCTATCATTGTCTCCCTAGGGAAAATAACTTCCCCTTTACCTAAAATTTTATGCGCAAGATTAATACCTGCAACTAATCCACTAGCAGCACTTTCAACATAACCTTCAACGCCAGTCATTTGTCCAGCAAAATATAAATTATCATGTCCTTTTAATTCATATTTTTCGTTTAAAACATCAGGTGAATTAATAAAGGTATTTCGGTGCATCACACCATATCTTACAATATCAACATTTTCTAATCCTGGTATTAAACGAATGACTTCTTTTTGCGCACCCCATTTTAAATGTGTTTGAAAGCCAACAATATTATATAATGTTCCAGCTGCATCATCTTGTCTTAATTGAACAACTGCATAAGGGCGTTTCCCAGTCTTAGGATCTTCAAGTCCAACAGGTTTCATTGGACCAAATAACAAAGTTTTTCGTCCTCTTTCAGCCATGACTTCAAAAGGCATACAACCTTCAAAATATTTTTCTTTTTCAAATTCATTGACTGGTGCAACTTTAGCTTCTAATACTGCATCATAAAAACGATTAAATTCTTCTTCAGTCATAGGGCAATTAAGATACGCTGCTTCACCTTTGTCATAACGTGATTTTAAATATACTTTATCCATATTAATTGAATCTTTTTCTATTATTGGTGCGGCAGCATCGTAAAAATACAATTGATCTTTACCAGTAATATCAACAATTTCTTGAGCTAAATGCTCAGTAGTTAGAGGACCAGTTGCAATAATCGTATAACCTTCTGGTATATGATTAACTTCTTCATTTAACACAGTGATGTTTGGGTGGTTTCTTAAGGTATCTGTAATATAGCCAGCAAAATCATGTCTGTCCACTGCTAAAGCACCACCAGCTGGCACACGTGCTTTATCTGCTGATGTGATAATTAACGAGTCTAAATGTCTCATTTCCTCTTTAAGTACACCGACAGCATTTGTAAGTGCATTACCTCTCAATGAATTTGAACAAACCAATTCAGCAAATTTATCTGTATGGTGCGCTGGAGTCTGTTTAACTGGACGCATCTCAATTAAATTCACTTTAATTCCACGTTGAGCTAATTGATATGCAGCTTCAGAGCCAGCTAAACCAGCTCCTACAACATTTACTTTTTGAGTCATTTTGCCCCTCCTAAAATTACTCATCTATTTTTGAACTTCTTCTTCATAATCACAGTTGGAGCACACAACTTGACTACTTTTACCTTTTTTCTTATTCACAAGGTAATGATGACACTTAGGACAATCTCTTCCAACAGGCTTATCCCAAGAAATAAAATCACATTCCGGATATCTAGAACAACCATAGAAAATTCTATTTTTCTTTGATTTACGTTCTACGACATCTCCTTCATTACATTTTGGACACGTGACACCAATCGTTTTGACAATTGCTTTTGTGTTACGACAGTCTGGAAAGTTTGAACATGCCATAAACTTACCATATCTTCCCATTTTAATTACCATTGGAGAACCACAGACTTCACAATCTTCACCTGCTGGCTCGTCTTTAATCTCAATCTTTTCCATTTCAGATTCGGCGCGCTCAACATCTTGTTTAAAACTGTTGTAGAAATCTCCTATTACTTTACGCCAATTCATGTCACCTTCAGCAATTTTATCAAGTAATGTTTCCATGTTTACAGTGAATTCTACATCAATAATTTCTGGGAAGTATTCTTTAACTTGCTCATAAACAATTTCTCCTAATTCAGTTGGAATGAAGCGTTTACTTTCTAACTTGACGTAGTTCCGCTTTTGAATCGTATCAATAGTAGGAGCATATGTTGAAGGTCTTCCAATTTTAAGTTCCTCGAGTGTTTTAACTAAACGTGCCTCGGTATAACGAGGAGGAGGTTGTGTAAAGTGTTGTGCCGGTTCAATCTTTGTCGCAGTCACCTTATCTCCTTTATCAAGTTGAGGAAGCTTATTTTCTTTATCATTCTCTTTATCATCTTTTGCCTCTACATATAGTGTCATAAAACCTTTAAATTTAATAGTTTGACCATTAGCTCTAAATTTAATGTCGTTTTGAGTTACATCTAAAGCTACCGTATCCAAAATAGCTGGAGCCATCTGACTTGCTACAAATCTCTCCCAAATTAATTTGTATAGACGGTGTTGATCTCTAGTAAGAAAAGCTTTCATATCATCAGGAGTTCGCATTGTACTAGTAGGTCTAATAGCTTCGTGAGCATCTTGATCACCTTGTTTACCCGATGATTTACGCTGAGACACGTACTGTTCACCATATTTATCAGTAATATATTGCTGCGCTTCTGATTTTGCAGAAGTTGAGATACGAGTAGAATCAGTACGCATATACGTGATTAAACCTACTGTACCTTGACGCTTTAAGTCAATACCTTCATATAATTGTTGCGCTAGCATCATTGTCTTACGTGCTTTAAAATTTAATTTACGTGCAGCTTCTTGTTGTAAGGTTGATGTAGTAAATGGATGAGCAGGATAACGCGTTTTTTCTTTACGATTCACATTTGTGATTTCAAATTGATCACCATTTAATGCTTCAGTAATCTTTTGAACATCGTCTTTGTTATTTAGCTTATAAGGTTTATTTTTATAGTGTAGAAATTTAGCTGTAAACTTAGATTTCTTGTATCTAAATTCACCTTCAATAGACCAATACTCTTCAGGTTTAAAATTACGAATTTCATTTTCACGGTCAATGACTAAACGTAAAGCAACTGACTGAACTCTCCCAGCAGACAGCCCTTTTTTAACTTTCTTCCATAATACTGGAGAAATATTATAACCAACGAGTCTATCTAAAATACGACGTGCTTGTTGCGCGTCAACTAAATCCATTTCAATACCACGAGGATGCTTAAAACTATCTTTAACAGCATCTTTTGTAATTTCATTAAATACTACTCTATTTTCTTTGCTATCTTCTAATTCTAAAATTTTTGATAAATGCCAAGCAATCGCTTCACCTTCACGGTCAGGGTCACTAGCTAAAAATATCTTTTTGGCTTTTTTCGCATGTTTTTTTAAATCTTTAACTACAGGACCTTTGCCACGAATTGTAATATATTTTGGTTCATAGTTATCTTCAGTGTCGACACCCATTTGACTTCTTGGTAAGTCACGAACATGTCCCATTGAAGCAATAACTTTATATCTTTTGCCTAAATATTTTTCAATGGTTTTAGCTTTTGCAGGCGATTCAACAATGACTAAATTATCTGCCAAAGTTTATTCCCCCTTGCAAATTTAATTACTAAAGATAAATGATAAACGGTTATTTTTGTATTTGTCAACGTTTTAATTTTTAATTTCCAATTTTGTAAGAATTGTTATTATTTTTGATTCATTAAACTTTAACTAAATTAAAGGATATAAATAATTAATTCAGAAAGTAAATCTATCATTTACTAAAATAGATAATCAATTAAGATACTACTTTCATCTATAACAACTTGAGCACCTTCATTTATCCTTCGTAAATTGCCTTTAGTCATTTTGTTGAACATTGAACCAGGTAGAACATAAACATTTCTATTTTGCTCTAAAGCACAATCAATAGTAATTTGACTACCACTTCTTTCTTCAGCCTCAGTTATAAAAACCCCTCTAGACAGACCACTTATAAGTCTGTTTCTTTCAGGAAATTTATACTTATTTATAGGAGAAAATGGTGGATATTCACTTATCACTAAGCCATTTCTTTCAACTTTAGTTCTTAAATTTAAGGTTGCTTTAGGATAATGATAACAATGTCCAAATCCAAGTACGCCAATAGTTGGTAAAAAGTATTTAAGTGCGGTTTGATGTGCTACACTATCTGCGCCACGCGCTAATCCAGAAACAATCGCCATATTTAATTGTCTAAATGAAGGAAAAAGATAGTTTAAAGATTGACTTGTATATTGTGTGGCATTACGTGAGCCAATTACAGCTAGAGAGTGAGAATGATTAAAGAACTGTGGATTTCCTTTGTAGAATATCACATAAGGATAATCATACATTTCTTTGCAAAGAGAAGGGTAGTTATCATCGAAGTATGTCGTAAAACTAACATTTGCTTTTTTCATTTCTTTAATAATGTCCATCAGCTTTAATTTTTTGAAACGTTCATATTTGTTCCATAGTCTTTCAGAATTACGCTCTGTAAGCCATCTTTTTATCATGTCATGTTGATGAAATACGTTTTCTGATAGAAAGTCGGGATATTTACGTGTAAGATGATGAAGTTGTGCTGTAGTGAAATTTGCCCAATATAGTTTTAACATCGTATGTTGTATCAATTATCATTACTCCTTTGTTTATATTATACCTTCAAATCCAAATTTTTTAGTTTACTGTTTAAAGACATTTATTTTTTAAATATCATGTATTTGTAAGGAGTAATTTAATGATAAGGGTTTAACGTGTCATAGTATATTGTAAAATTGTCGAATTTCATGTTTCTACTATTATATATATCAATGTATCAAAAAAGATAACTAATTTTAAAATAAAACCATACTGATACTTAATTCGTTATTTTGATTTTTATTTAAATCAACCTACCTGGTTCCTCACCAAATTCTCTGCACTAGAATTTTCTGTTCCCATATTTATATTTTCAATTGAAATATCTATCAAAAATTAAACTATTCTTCTATTTAAGTATTCAACAAATGATGATACACCTATATGGGATGGAATACTTACCAACATATGTATATATCTTTGCTTCAATTATTTTACAATTTTCCACTCACATCATTGACACAAGGGATTTCCTATCCCTTATTTCTTTTCCATATATCACTAGCCTGCTATATCTGGGCTCAAAAACAATGTGCTACTTACAATTTCATTATGTATGTGCTAAACTGTTTGTGTCGGATGACATTAAAAAGCATCTCTTCGTGTTGAATATTTTGGTTGGCTGACCGATGTATATTCTAGCATGTAGAGATGCTTTTTTTAGATAAAGGTAAAACTTTTGTGAATCATACGCATAACGTATGGTGTTTTTTATACAAAAAAACAACGAACCTGAACAAGGTTTAATGTTCAAGGTTCGTTGAAATCAATACTAATATATATTATTTTTTAATAGTTAATAACTCTTCATAAATGCCTGCTTTTTTAGCTGCATCAATAAGGGTTGTTCCTATTTCAGAAGGTGTATCTGCAGTTTCAACACCACAATCGTTTAATGTTTTAATCTTTTCAGATGCTGTACCCTTACCTCCTGAAATAATAGCTCCAGCATGACCCATACGTTTACCTGGAGGCGCTGTCTGACCGCCGATAAAACCTACTACAGGTTTGTTCATATTTTCTTTAATCCATTGTGCCGCTTCTTCTTCTGCAGTACCACCAATTTCTCCAATCATTACTACGGCTTTAGTTTCAGAATCTTCATTGAATGCCTTTAAAACATCAATAAAGTTAGTCCCATTTACTGGATCACCGCCGATACCTACAGCAGTTGTTTGACCGATACCTTCTTCAGTTAATTGATGCACTGCCTCATACGTTAATGTACCAGAACGAGACACGACACCAACATGACCTTTTTTATGGATATATCCCGGCATAATACCAATTTTACACTCATCGGCAGTTATCACACCAGGACAGTTTGGTCCGACTAAACGTGTTTTACGACCTTGTAAATATCTTTTTACTTTAACCATATCAACAACAGGTATATGTTCAGTAATACAAATAACCATGTCTAAATCGGCATCAGCTGCTTCAATAATTGAATCAGCAGCGAATGGTGCTGGTACGTATACAACAGATACATTAGCTCCTGTTTCATTTTTAGCTTCTTCAACAGTGTTATATACTGGAACACCTTCTACAACTTGTCCACCTTTACCAGGCGTTACCCCTGCGACAATTTGTGTCCCATAATCAAGCATTTGTTTTGTATGGAAAAGGGCAGTAGACCCTGTGATACCTTGTACCATTACTTTCGTATTTTTATCAATAAATACACTCATCTTAGTGCTCCCATCCTTTCCTTATGCTTCTTTAACAAGTTTAACAATTTTTTGAGCACCTTCAGCCATAGTTGCCGCTGGCTCAATAGCTAAACCTGATTCGTTTAATATTGCTTTACCACGTTCTACATTAGTTCCTTCTAAACGAACAACTAATGGTAATGTTAGTTCAACTTCTTTAACCGCTGCTACAATACCTTCGGCAATAACATCACATTTCATAATTCCACCAAAAATATTTACAAAGATACCTTTAACATTGTCATCACCTAAAATAATTTTAAATGCTTCAGTTACCTTTTCTTTTGTAGCACCGCCACCTACATCTAAGAAGTTGGCTGGATTTCCACCAAAATGATTAATTGTATCCATTGTTGCCATGGCTAAACCTGCGCCATTAACCATACAACCAATATCTCCATCTAAAGCGATGTATGATAAATCATATTTAGAAGCTTCTATTTCCTTAGGATCTTCTTCTTCTAAATCTCGTAATTCTAAAATATCTTTATGTCTAAATAATGCATTATCATCAAAATTTAATTTAGCATCTAAAGCCAATACTTGACCGTCTCCAGTTGTAACAAGTGGGTTGATTTCAACAATAGAACAATCTTTTTCGATAAAGACATTATATAGTGCGAGTAAAAATTTAGTTGCTTTTCCAACTGATTCTTTTGGAATGTTAATATTAAAAGCGATACGTCGCGCTTGGTAAGGTGATAATCCTACTACTGGATCAATTGTTTCTTTGAAAATCTTTTCAGGTGTTTGAGCTGCAACCTCTTCAATTTCAGTTCCACCTTCTTCTGATGCCATCAAAGTCACTTTATCAGTAGCACGATCAATAACAAAACCAACATAATATTCTTTTTGGATATCGCATCCTTCTTCAATATATAAACGTTTAACCTCTTTGCCCTCTGGCCCAGTTTGATGTGTGACCAATTGTTTACCTAGCAGTTCATTTGCGTATGTTTCGACTTCAGATAATGATTTAGCAATTTTCACGCCGCCTGCTTTACCTCTACCCCCAGCGTGAATTTGCGCTTTAACCACATATACGTCTGAATTTAATTCTTTCGCTTTTTCCACTGCTTCTTCAGCAGTAAATGCTACTCGTCCCTCTGGAACTGCAACGCCCATTGAACGAAATATTTCTTTCCCTTGATACTCGTGGATATTCATCTTCCATCCTCCTGTTTCTTAGGTTAAGTTGCCCTTTAATTATAAAAAATGTAAGCGCTATTGTAAACTGATTGACAGTATTTATTGCAATTTAAGCAAAATTCAAATTATTTCATCATTGATTTAATCGGTTCAAATGATTGACGATGTTCATTGATAAAGCCCACTCGATCAATAGCCTCTAAATGTTGCTTAGTTCCATAGCCAGCATTTTTATCAAAACCATAGTCTGGAAACTGTTTAGATAGTTGTCTCATATATTGATCACGATATTCTTTAGCCATGATACTTGCTGCTGCGATAGATACACTTTTAGCATCACCTTTAATAATTGAAGTTTGTGGGATATCAATATCTAGTATCATTGCGTCTATTAATAAATGCGTAGGTGTAACATCTAAGTGATTTATAGCACGTAGCATTGCTAATTGAGTTGCCCGATAAATGTTCAATTCATCTATTTCAACTGAGGACGCTATGCCATATGCATATTGATAGACATTTTCTTTTAAATTTTGATTAAGTCGTGCTCTATTTTTGGGAGATACTTTTTTAGAGTCATCTAAACCAATATAATGATGATTCTTCTCTAAGATGACTGCACAAGCCACAACTGGTCCAGCCAAGGGCCCACGCCCTACCTCATCAATTCCACAAATTAATGCATCCCTATTAGATGACATAATATTGTTTTCGTATTGATTCATGGATAAATAGTGCTCTTCTAATGCTTGTTGCTTAAGAATATTTTTTTCCCTAGACTTAATCGCATTTATAACACCTTTACGTGAATCATTATTTGCTTCATGTTTATGTAACTCTTCCAACGTTTCAATTTGAGATAGTTTTTCTTTAATTTCTTTAATTGTTAGAGACATACTATCATTCACTCTTCATTTCTTTTAAAATATCAAAACAATAAGTTCCAATTTTGGCATTTCTCATATCATTGATAATCAACTCAATGACAGATTCATAATCTACTTCATTTCCTTTTTGTAACAATCCTCTTCTTCTTCCAATCGCATCAAACCAATCGAGTATCTCAGCGTCTTCATGTGTATCAATATTATAATGTTTCTTTAAAGCGGAAACATCATGCTTAATCATAAAATTCAAACCATAAATAGCTACCTCATCTAAATGCACAATACTATCCTTAATTGCACCAGTTAAACTTAATTTTTTACCGACCTCTTCATCTTCGAATTTAGGCCATAAAATACCTGGTGTATCAAGTAATTGAAGAGACTTCCCAACTTTAATCCATTGTTGCTGTTTTGTTACTCCTGGTTTATTTCCAGTTTCGGCGATACTACGTTTTGCTAACTTATTTATTAGTGTTGATTTTCCAACATTAGGAATGCCTAGAATCATAGCTCTTATCGCTCTAGGTTTTAAACCTTTAGCTTTTTCACGATCAAATTTTTCTTGAGTTGCTTTTATAGCTTCAACTTCAACATTTTTAAGATTCTTGCCATGTTTTGCATCTACAGCCACCGGATAAAAACCTTCATCTTTAAAATAAGTTTCCCACTTTTCTAATTCTTTTAAATTCGTCATATCTTTTTTATTTAAAATTACTACTCGAGGTTTTTGTTTAATGACATCATCAATCATAGGGTTTCTCGAACTGTATGGAATACGTGCATCGACGAGTTCAAAAACTACATCTACCTTTTTCAGTTGTTCACTAACTTGTCTTTTGGCTTTAGCCATATGACCTGGATACCATTGTATCGCCATGAGTCATCATCCTATTCTTATTATTTTCTTAAACTTTTATCTATAACTTCATAATTATACTTTATAATAGCTAACCCAACCACTTTAAGTTTAACATGTGCATCATTTGGGATAAAAACCATTCTTCAATTCATAACAAATCTACGATGACCATTTGTAAACTTATTCAAAACTATTAAAATCAATTAACTTTATTAAATTACATTAAATTTAATGTAAATAGATTTAAATAATGCCACTAATACTTTCATTCATTGCCACAATAACCTACAATTTGACTAAACTAAAAAATTTTCAGCTCAATATGATGCGTTTTAGGAGAAATAAATGAGAAAAAAAGCATGTTTCATTATATTATTAATTACATTATCATTAATTGGTCATAGTTATATTATTTTTCGTTTCCATCATGATGGTATTCTTTCAACTGGCCCAAATGATGGTATGGAACAGATGATTCCTATTCAAATGTATCTTTATCATCAATGGACTCAAGGAAACTTATTTTATTCAACACATTTGGGTCTTGGTGGAGACTTTTTCACTGACTTAAGTTATTATTTTTCAACAAATTTAATATTTATTTTAAATGTCCCTATCATCAAATTATGTGAAATATTCTTTTCATTGAACACTAATCAAATTCTTTTTTGGATGTACAATGCGCTAATTGTTTCAATTATTAAGGCAACTATTGCTCTGTTTTGCACTTATTTATTTAGTTATTATATTTCTAAAAATAAAATAATCAGTTTATTGATTTCTTTTATTTTTGTTATGTCACCTTTGTACTTTAGATTTACAATTTACTGGCCATTCTTTAGTGATACTTTCATTTGGTTACCACTCTTATTATTAGGGATTGAACGTTTATTAAGGGATTTTAAAGTAGGTTTATTTATACTAACTGTAAGTCTAATTCTAATTAATAACTTTTATTTTGCATATTATTTCCTCATTATTGGTATAGGTTATACCTTGATTAGAATTATTTACAGACATCCTAAAGATAGTTTAACTCGTTGGCAAGCTTCTCTTACAATTATATGTAGTGCGCTACTCGCTTTAGGAAATAGTATGTTTGTGTTCTTTCATGGTGTTCAAAGTTTTCTTAATAATCGTCGACAATCATTTACAGGACAAGTAAATTGGATTGAACATTTAAGTAAAGACACTAATATATTTTTCGATAATTACTTGATTGTTGTGTTATTTTTATCTATTCAAGCTCTTTTGACAATCAAATTATATAAACATTTTTATTATAAATTATTTGCATTGTTATTATTGGCAACAATTATTTTTGCATTTCTCCCATTTGTTGACCAACTATTTAATGGGTTTTCAGCACCTCAAAAACGATGGCATTTTATCTTAGCCTTTAATAGTTCAATTTTAATTGGGTTATTTGTAAAGTATTTTAAAACAATTCGTCCAAAGACCTATATTTATACTAATCTGATAGCTCAAAGTGTCATCTACATAAGTTCAATTAGCTACCATACTTTTTTACCTTGGATCTCTTTAGTTCCAGTTGTGTCAGTGATTGGGCTATTAATTTTATTAATAAAAGAGAAAAAAGTACGTTATTATCTTACTTACATTTATAGTATTTCGATCGCTGCTCTCAGCCTTATGATTACTTTCGTATTCATAAAAAATCAAATTTTCTTTCAAGATCATATTAATCGTGCGAACAAGCGATACATTAATTCAAGTTTATATAGCTCGGCTATGCAAAGATCTTTAGTAAAAGAAATGAATCAAACTAAGAATGACGATCAACGAATAAATTGGCGTGTCGATGAACAAGATAATACCCCTATGTATCAAAATTTTAAAGGACTTAGTATTTACTCTAGTATATTTCATCACAATATTCTCGATTTCTATTACGATGCGTTAAAAATTAATTTAGCTGAAGAATCTGTCAGTCGATACCAGTCTACGAATGCTCGCCAAAATATAGAGAGTCTGTTTTCAGTAAAATATTTAATGATGAAAGACTATCAAAATTTTATTCCATCTTATTTTAAAAAAGTTAAGTCACGCGGACAATATATTATTTATAAAAATCAACTTCTACTACCAAGTGTAAAAGTAACACAAAACATTTATAATCATAAAAGTTTAAAAAAGCCTATAGATAGGGAGCATGCAATGATTAATGGTGCTATTGTGACATCCAAAGGTGAATCATACCACTCAAAAGTTAAAAATTTATTAGACCAAACACGTGTGTCAACACAAAATATAACACGATATTCAAACAATGAACTAACCGTTAATAAAGAGAGCGGAATAATCAAATTACATTTACCTAAGAATATAAGAGACAAATACAAAGATTTTTATCTCACTATGAATATTGAACGAGGTGAACCTGACAGTAATTACACAGTGAGCATCAATCAATATCATAATCATCGTCTATACAACGATTCTATATATCGCACGGGAATAAGCAAGGTGCTTTATCGATGTTTACCAGACAAAAATGGTGACATTACGATTCAATTATCACCAAATGGTAAGTTCAATTTGGAACTGTTAGAATTAAACGGTGAAAATTATGATACGCTAAAACAAGCACACCATCATGCTAACTTTAATATGTGTTATAAAGATATAAAAAACGGGGTAAAAGTTAACTTAGATTATCATTCTAAGGGACTTGCAGTTATTAATATTCCGTATCGTAAAGGTATGCGTGCATACGTGGATGACCGACAAGTCAATATCAAAAAGGTAAATTATATGATGACAGGTGTCCCAGTTAATAAAAATGATAAAACAATTGTGATTCAATATCGACCACCTTTTCTAAAAACGATGTTTTCTATCTCAATATTTAGTATAGTGTTGAGTATTGTATTCATTAGATTAAAGAATATAAGGAAAAGAAAGATGAGGACTCGCCATGATTAAAAATATATGGAATAAACCTATGAAACGTTTTACACTAATCGTTTTACTTAGTTGCATATTGTCATTTATTCTATATGGCCCTTTTCTCTATCAATTTATAACTAAAGGTATTGTATTTAGTGGTAGTGGAGATGGCTTCAGACAAATGATGCCTTTTCAAATGTATCTTTATGAACACTTTACATCATTAAAAGGGTTTTATGATGCTTCATTTGGGTTGGGAGGCGACTATGTAAAATCACTGGCATATTATTATTCACTCTCTCCATTGATGTGGATTAACTTCTCCATGATATGGATATTGGAACAAACTATCAATGTGAATCCTCATGATATCAGCTTTTGGCCAATAAACCAATTAATCATGGCATATGTGCGCACTGTAATCACATTTATTTTTTCATTTTATTTATTTAATTATTTGCGACTTAAACCTGCACCATTGTTTATAGCAACTATATTATATGGTATGTCTACTGTTGTTACATATTATAATTTTACTTGGTCATTTTACGGCAATCTTTTAATTATGTTACCTATGTCAATTTGGGCTATAGAAAGATTCTTTAAAGAACGTAAAATAGGATGGTTTATTTTCGCGATTGCTTATACGTTATTCTCAAACTTTTATTTTAGTTACTATGAAGCAATTGTCATTGGTTTCTATTTTATTTATCGAGTCGTTATTCCTCATGAGACAGATATCGTGAATCGTTGGCAGAAATTTTACATACTCGTATGTGCCACTTTGTTAAGTGTATTAGTAAGTATTTACGGACTATATACTGGTGTATCTTCTTTTTTAGATAATGACCGAGCGCAAAATCCTAATTTCAAAATTACTTTTTTCACAAATTTATTTGAAACCAATTATAATATTTTTGCTGATGGCTTTTACATTACAATTTCTTTTATTGCTATCATTGCATTATTTTGTTTTAAATTATATCAACACTATTATTATAAATTGTTCGCAATTGCAACTTGGATCTTACTCATCGGTTCTTTTTTTCAATGGTTCGATAGTGCATTTAACGGCTTTTCATTGCCCCAAAGACGTTGGGTTTACTTCTTAGCATTATCAACAAGTGTATTAATTGCATTGTTTATACAACATTTAAGTGAAATATCAATTAAAGAATATACCTTTGTTGCTATACCAGTATTCATATACGGTTTCGTATTTATCACACTGTCTGAAAGATCAGTAAAGTGGATGTTTGTTGCATTGATTTTAATCATAGTGTTGTTTATATTTATTAAATATAAATCGTTGTTAACCCATACTTCAATGATGGTATTACTCGTTGTCTTATTTTTAGCTCAACAAGTCTTAATGACTAATGATTCTAGAAAAATTACTATCGAACCTTATCAAACGACTATCAAAACAATTAATGATTCAAGCTATAGAAGTCCTGTCCTAAATAAAAAAATTAAGTATATGCATCAAAGCTCTACAAATCCATTGAAAAGATTAGATTATTTTTCATACTATGCATTAAACTCACCTATGATATATCACTACAACGGAACATCATTGTATTCTAGTATTTTCGATGGAGATATATTGAAATACTATGACCAGACGTTACAAATTAATATGCCTGTAGATAAAAATAGTACTTATCGATATTTAAATAATCGTGCAAACTTAATGTCTCTTTGGGATGTTCAAGATCGATTACGACATCCTGATGATTTAAATATGCCTTATGGTTTTAAAAAGAAAGAACTTATAACTGATAAAAAAGATCAATGGATTCATTCTGTTAATACAATAAATTATCCTAGTGCACACGTTACTAATAAAATTTATGATCCAAAAACACTAAAATCTCCCCTTGATAGAGAGCAAGCTATGCTTAAAGGTGTCGTATTGAATCATAAATCCCAAGCCAATACTGATTTTAAACCTAATACTAATTTACTTTCTAATGCAAAACAAAACTTAAATCATGCGAATTGGATTGATAGTAAACATTTAAAAGTTAAACAGAATAATGGTGGCGTCACTCTCAATTTACCACGCAATATAGTTAAAAATTATAAAGATATGTATATTGAAATGGATGTTGAATTACTATCTCCTGACAAAGAACATAAAGTAGGAGTTAATGAATATTCACAAGAAAGAAACCGTTTATCATACAAATATCGTCGTTTTGTTTCGCCAGTGACGATGCGTGCTAAAGTTTCAAATCAACTTAACATCAAGATGTCAAAAGGAGTTTATCGTTTTAAAGTAAAAGGAATTTATGGTGAAAACTATCAAACATTAAAGAAAGCTTCTCAACAGCTCCAGCCAGTTAAAGTAAAAAAAGAAAGAAATGGTTTCACAATTATTAAAAAGAAAAAGGAACACGGTTATCTCGTCTTGCCAATGGTATATGCTAAAGGAATGCATGCAATGGCAAATGGAAAGCCTCTAAAGGTTCAACAAGGAAACGGTATTATGACTACTATTCCTGTAAAAGAGGGACAAACAAAGATAAAATTAAGTTATACCCCTCCTTATTTTTATTTATTAATCACTGTCAGTTGTATTGGAATCATTTTGAGCATTCTTTTCACTCATTACGTAAAAAGAAAATAAATTAATTATTAATGATTTTCATAACTAAATAGTTTTAATAAAATAAAAAAGCTTTCAAACTCTGATAAAACAGAAGTTTGAAAGCTTTATTTTCATTGTGGCACATCTTAAGCAATATGTTGAAATTGGCAACTATAGTGCTTATAGACTGGCCTTTTATAAATTGTCGAATATACTGATTAGCGAATTTCTTGAATTCTAGCAGCTTTACCACGTAAACTACGTAAGTAATATAATTTAGCACGACGT